>Ga0306866_1000171_pt1 | contig 25517 bp, 23 predicted proteins | sample AntRauTorckE5432_FD_190450 | JGI IMG/M metagenome (GOLD analysis project Ga0306866, IMG submission 190450) | Saline lake microbial communities from Rauer Islands, Antarctica - Metagenome Torckler E5 #432 (v2) (version 2) | ecosystem: Environmental > Aquatic > Non-marine Saline and Alkaline >...
TTCGTGTGCGACATTCAGTGGCGTCAAGGTGCAACACCACCGGCCCGTGAAGTTCAAATCAGCGGTTCGTATTGGTCAAAGCGAGGCTTTCTGGGCGCGATGCCTGAGGTAGGGTCTGTGGTGATATGTGGCTTTTCCGCTGCTCATGAAGACGCAGCTATCAAGCCCTACATCCTGAGCTACCTCCCTAACGGGTTCCAGACCGCTCTAGGGTTCGACCCTTTTGGGTTTGCCGAACGAGATACAGATGAGATAAACCAGCCTCTTCAAGATCTCCAGAGGGAACTTGACGGTATCTATGGCCCTACTCGCCACAAGTTTCGCAAAATCTACCCCGGCGACATCTACGCCGCTTCCGACAAAGGGGCCGAACTTATCCTCGATACGGATGCGCATCTCTTCTCAAAATCAGGTGGGGAGTTGTGGCTGCGCTCTGAGGACCAGTCATTGATTACAACTACACTGGATTCTTACACAACTACTGCGGCCACTCGCAGAAGGTCTGGTAGGATCACCCGTAGTGCGCTAACACTGCCTGTAGATTTAACCGTAGGGGAGAATGCTCGCATTGAACCCGACACAGTACTCTACCAACTCTTGCTGGATGCGGGCCTGATTTTTGAGGATGGCAGCTTCCCCCCAGACATCAATCAGTTGCCTTATATTCCACTTGAAAGCGGAGAGCGACTTGGCCTCGTGACGGAAAACCTTGCCGATGTGACGGACCCCGATGTTCGTGTCTTCACTGAAGACCGGATGGAGATTCAAGAGTTCACCGATCAAAGGCTCCCTTACCCTGACCACTACGGCTTTGATGGGGACAAGATTGGGGAGGCACCCGCGTGGAGCCTCTTCATTGAAAGGGTAGTCGGTACGGTAGTAGGTAACGACCCCTATTCCGCCCGAGGGCGTTCACAGTATGGCAAGCTCCTCAAGCCTGTCCTCTTTGATACACCTAATGCTACCAGCGGCCAAGCCCGCCTAGAGCCTGTCCAGAACAGCGCACAGTCCGATGAGAAAGGACTGGCGGGTGCTTACCTTTACCGGATGCAACGACCTGATGGTTTGGGCGAGATGTTCGTGTCCCATGATAAAGAGGGGCATGTCTTCCTCAGCATCCCAGCTTCGACATCAAAGAAGTCCAACCTCGGGGCTGGCCGCTCTGTGGAAGCCGAACTCAAAGGGTCGGCTAAAGTGGTAATGGGAGCCAACAAAAATGACCGCTCGTCTCTTGACCTCAACATGACCGGGGGCATGAAGTGGACGCTTGGTACCCTGAATACGACGAATAGGTCACTAGACCTTAATGCCAGAGGTGGGCTTGGCCTCAAAATTGGAGCAGATTTAGATGGCGCTTCGGTAACGGGCGAAATGGCCGGAGACATGGGCCTTGCACTTGAAGGTAGCATGGGCGTGTCTGTTACCGAGGATTACATCGTAGAGGCGAACGGGCAGATGTCTACGTCCGCCGAGGCCCAAGAGCAGTCTGTGGGGAATGGCGACTTCAATCAGAACGTCTTGTCTAACATCAACCGCAACATCAAAGGGCAAGTGACCTCGAACATAGGGGAGGGCCGCAAGACTACGATAGCCAAGCCCTCCACTACGGGTCCGAGTGCAGAAGAGTTGCGAATCTTGACCGGCAACCGCCAGACGACTTTCGGAGCGCCCGCTACTGATACGATTACCTTCGCATCTTCGGGATCACGCACGGTGCAATCAACAGGCCCGTTGACTGCGACGTGGCAGAGTGCAACGTCTGGAAACTTCTCGTTTCAAGCAACCGGAGGGACTTATTCAGTGACCTTAGGGTCCGGCGTCGTGTCCATGACCGCCGCCAACATCAACCTGACGGGTTCTACAAACGTTACGATCACTGCCCCCAACATTAACGTCACAGGCCGGGTGGCTCTAGGCAACCCGACCGCCGCCCTTGCTGTTGTGGGGGGTGTGCCGGGACCAAGCCCATACATTGACCCCTTGACAGGACTACCCCTTACCGGCAATCCTCTAGTGAATGTGCCCGCCGTTTGACCTCAAGGAGAGGAGCCATGTTATCCGAGGGTGATCTTATATGCCTGTAACTGCCGCACAACTTTCGCCCGCAATCTTGTCACAGCTTAATGCGCGAGGGCTGGTAGGCCCTTTTGCGGTCAATCTGGCAAGCGGTGTTGCGGTAGGTATCCAGAACATCGTGGCTACCTATATCGTACAAGGTACGGCAGTCGGTGTTATCGGCGGGGGTACTGGTACGGGTAAGTGGACCCTTGACCCTGTAAGCGGCTCTCAGCTACTTGATGCTCAGTTGCAAGGGTCTGGGCTACCGGGTACCGACAAGCCCCGTATCGCACAGGCTGTAGCGTTTGGTGCGGCTTCTGTAGTGAATACAGGGGCCTTGGTTCAGACGGCGGTCGTTGGGGTTGCAGCGGGTACCGAGCTTGGTACCATCATCAATCTCAATCCCCCTGCCGCTATCGGCTTGATCTATCAGGGTCTAACCTCCTTCGCTATTGTCGGCCCAAAAGCAACGAATCTCGCTACGGCTCTAGGCACTGGCTTGACTTCGTGGTTTGGGACGGGTCTGATTACCAATGTGGTAGCTGGGGCACCTGTATTTCCCTTTAATCCCACTACAGGGGTAGGTATTGGCAAAATCAATTGACTTCGAGGACTTCTTCGGCACAGAGTCCGAGATAAACCGGCTGGCTGTGGTGGGTTCTCGACTATGACCACAGAAGGATTACGTCTTTCATGTGTTGGAAGAGTGGTTAGGTGAGTACCCTATAACCACCATTGTAAGCGGTGGCCAGCCTAAGGGCGTCGACGGGTGGGCTGTTACCTTCGCCCAAGACAGGGGTTTGGAGCTAGTTGAACACCTCCCGGCGCATATGCACCCCAAAGAAGACCCACGCTACAGCCCATACTGCCCGTCAAATTACCACCGACGCAATACCGATGTAGTCCATGATTGCGATGTGTTACTCGCCTTTTGCTTTCAGAATTCATCAGGTACACTATCGACTTACGAAAAGGCCAAGAAGAAGCTCGGTGCTCACCGGGCGATACTCTACACTGGGCGCGACCTCTTGACCCTTTGAAAAAGAAGGGGTAAGGTGCGCCTCCCTACTAGGAGGACACATGACAAACGAAGAAGAAGCACGAATGTTCGCAACTCCTGAGCTTATCAAGTCCAAAGAAGAGCGGATTCAGAGCACCGTCGACCGGATAAGCGAGCTTGAAGGCTTGCTAGTGTCGGATCGTGAGATGCTAGCCCTCTACAAAAAGGCCGTCAAGGAAAGAGAAGATAGACCATGAAAGATTTGACTCAAGACACATTCGAGGAACTGGTCATCAATGCCGACTCTGACCAGCTAGTTGTGCTGGACTTCTGGGCGCAATGGTGTGGCCCCTGTAAGGTGGCCCTACCTAAGTTGGAGGAAATGGAGGAAGAGCTAGGTGACGTTCTCTTCTACAAGGTGGACGTTGACACTGAGTCTGCTCTGGCCCAGAAGTTCAATGTCCGCTCCATTCCGGCATTCGTGGTGCTCCAAGACGGCAAGGTTCTGGAGACTATTGTCGGTGACCTGCAAGCTTTACGGGCGAGCCTGAGCCGTGGTTGATATTGCCGTCTTTTCTCTTTTGGGAGGGTTGGTTTCCTTCATTGTCACGTTTTTGCATGTGGCTTTCATGTTTGAGGTGCACAGGGATGATATGCTTAGAGAAGGTCCAATTCGTGAAAGAAGATCCCGAGGCTTACCGGGTTGACATCAAAGTCAACATGACCTCAGGCGCTATCGAGGTTTTGGATGATGTGACGGATATCCTTAACATGAAACGACTACAGAGATACGTCTAATGGCTACGCATATGCACGACGGAATTCGCATCGACATTTCCACGGTTGTAGTGGGTAAAACACCTTCCGTACTGGCCTTACTGGCCCGCATCCAAGGGTACGGCGAGCGTGCCGAGCAAATTGAATCTTGTCGTTACTACTGTAACGGCTTGGATGACGTACGGACCAAGCTAGGACGCCTCTCTGCGGCTCACCGCTCGTCCGGCGAAGAAGGTGCTGCAAGTGCTTTCGACCACCTTCTAGGTGTGATAGGATGACCTTCGAGCAATTGTTCTACCGTTACTTAGGCTCCAGAGCCTACCAAACCCAAGATGCGGTCGTGCGTAGGCTTTACGACGATGGTATTGACCCTACCCTGCTCTACATGGTCGCGAAGGCCGCAGAGCTTTATCTGAGACGTTTTACCTCCGAGGTGTACATTGCCTGAGACCCGATTTTTCATAGATTACGACCTCGACCTCGTTTGAATCGAGAGATCGCGCGGTGAGACATCTCGCATCAGTCGGAGTTCCTTCTAACGAAGCTGACGGGATTCGTCGGAACGTTGGATAAGTCGAGTACACTGTCTAGCCTTGACTCTCCCGTGGTAATCCTCTTATTCTATGCACTGGTAGCATACTGAGGTCACGGGAGAGTTTATGGCCATACCATTTGATGGGGTTGCGCTCCGAAAGCCGCGAGTCGCAGCTTCTAACAGTCCGTTCACCGCCGAAGGCGATGTTTTTGTTCGCCAACAGGACCGGTCTGTCTACCTCTCCGCCTTTCCTGACAATGTGAATGCCGTCTCAACGGAATACCTTGTCCAGATAGAAGAGACGGCTGATCTGGTCGTAGCTTCGGGGGTGACCGAAAACGCTACCCAAGTAAGTGATTTCGTCTACCAGTTCAACAGTGAGGGGCGGGCCATCGAGTCTGTCTCAAACGTAACACCAACCCCTGACGAAGTAGACGCCCGGTCCGGCCTTGTGCGGTACAACACCGACCCCGGCCCAACGGTCGTGGTCACTTACGTCCCGGCCCGCCTCAAGATCAACTGGGCCAAAAACGATACGGCATCCCGCTTCGGCTTTGACGACAGGGTGCAAAGGTGGACCCCTCTCCCCGGGGCGGCCCCTGAAAGCATTGGCCAACTTCCTGACACAGATTCGGGTTCTTCGCCTCTGTCTCTTCCGGTGGTAGAGGAGGGAGTCGACCCGCTTCTTGTGGTGGGAAGCCCTGACCAGTTAGCGGGTACCGTCGTACCAGTCCCGTCCTCTAACCAGTTGACGGATGACCAGTTCCAGAACTACTTAGACGGTACGACCCCGGTCCCCGCAGGCGAAGCCGTCTTGAACGTAGAGTCGGGGGCCTTGCTGTTCGCCACCGACTTGATCACGAACTTCTTAGCCCAAAGCGTCTTCTACTATCGTACGTCTTTCTTTGGGTACGATGAGAGCACCGGAGCTATCGGGGAGGTGGGCGATACCCTTTACCTCAACCCAATCCCTCTTACGACAGAAGCGCCTCGGTTGCGTATTAACTACCGCACCTATCTGCGCGGAGAGCAGTCTACAAGCCTCACCACACCCTCTGCGGGCTTCGATTATGTCTGGAACCCCGACAATGGTAGAATCTATCTCTCCGCTTCTCTGGCGTCTTCCTTTGACGCAGAAACCGTCTACTATGATGGCGTCTTCTCAAACACAGGGCCGGTAGAATCCTATAGCCATACTGCTCTAGGGACCATTGAAGATGCCGATTCGTTTACCACAGCGGGCATCACGCCTATTGACTTTGCCACCTACGACGAAGCCGGTATTATCCTCTATGTAGCGGAAACAGGGTTGGCTCTTGAGACCCTTCGCCTTGTGGACAGTACAGCAGACTTTACCGAGTCGCTTCGGCTCCGGGCGAACGAAGCCGAGGTGGTCAGTGGTACCGGTGAGGTACAGCTATCCCTGACGTTCCGCTCTGCGAACGCGGGCAACACTCTGACTGTTGGGACTACAGATTTCCCAATTGAAGAGGGTATCAGCTTCCGCCTTAAGCGGTCACCTCTGGACCCTACAAACGAGCGTGGCCTTCCCGATGGGAGGGGCATCATCCGGGTAGCCAATGAGATACTGTCGGACAGCCTCCCGCAAGGGCCGTCTTTCCTCTTGAACCAGCTTCCGCTGCAAGACATTGCGGGCTATGACGACAACACTTTTTTCCGGCTCCAGAATGGTCCGGTACGTCGCCTTTTGGCCCCCGATGAAGATGTGATCTACGACTTCGATAACCGTCAGTTGTTGTGGTTGGAAGCAGGTCAGCATTCTGAGGTCATCTCCCGAGAAACCTTCACGATTCAGTTGCCTGACCAAGTGTTGCATGATGCCGGATTCAGCTTTGAGCTAAATGAAGGTAACGGCTTCCAGACCCTAGAGGACGGGGAAGATGTCATCGTGGACCTCGCAGCAGGAAGGCTTACGCTCATCGACACACAGGGTGCAACTCTGTTTGAGGACGTAGGTACGCTCTCTGCTACAGACACGTTGCAAGCAGCGACAGCGGATTTTTCCACTCTCAGTGTAGGCTCAGGCATCAATCGGCCCCTGCTCTTAGTGGGCGAAGACGCTTACCGTATTGAGAGCAGTACAGCCACCACTGTTACCGTTGATCGGGATATTGAAATCACGGGAACTTCCACTGAGTTCTCCATTATTGGTGCCGCTGAGGTCGTGTACCGGACCGGTCTAGCAGAGGCTGACCTCCGAGAGCGGACCGTGTTTCCGTACGTTGTAGCCGATGCAGGTCAGTTGGCCCCAGATGCAGAGTCACTGGAATTTTACAATACCAGCACACAAAGTGCAGAGGCTCTGGTCACCTTAGAAGCTGAAGTTCTAGGTGAGATAGCGTCGACCTTGCCTATTCCAGCTTACTTCCAAGCAGCCGAAGCCAACTATCAGCTATTCCTTGAAGAGACTGAGCTTACCTTTAGTGGTGGTGCACCGGCGAGTGGTGAGTATGGCATCACGGGCACTGATTTTACGTTCAATGCTAGCGATGTAGCCGACCTTGCAGGGACCGGGGTCATCTTAGACCCCCAACTTAGCACAGGAAGAGCGACAGGCCCGGTAGAAGTCCTTGCATCAAGCCGGGAGATTGGCCTTCCAGCCGACCTTAGTGCCTCCGACATTGAGGTTAGGGCACTGGTTTCAGAAGATAAATACACGCAGAATGGCGCTGTGATTTTCTTCGACAAGCCGTTTCGCAGCGGGCAGCGTCTCTATGTGGAGTATACCGACACGAATGGTAGCCTCCAACAAGAAGAGGTGGGCTTCCGAACACAGGAAGACCTTGGCAACATAGGGTCAGGTGCTACGTCGACTTTTGCAGCCGGACGCATTCCTGATACGAACCGACCAGCACAGTTGTTGGTCAACGGTGCTCGAAGTACCAATACCGTTGATCTCCCTTCCAAGACGGTAGACCTATCGGGCATACGCACGCAGCGTAAGGTTCAAGTTTCGTACTTCGCCCTAGATGCGGTGGGTGGAGAGTCTACTGTGTCCCTTCTCCGGCAACCTTTAACACCACCTGTCACCTTTGTTGAAGGGGCAACACAGACCTTTGGCGGTGACCATACAGGTGTTCTAGTAAGCGGTGCGCTACTTCTAGCAGATGACCAATCCTTCGAGGTTCAGTCTGCCTCCTATGATGCGGGCAGTAACGTCACCACCACAGACCTTTCTCCCCCCGTACGGGAAGAGTTAAACGACCCACAGGTGCTCGTATCCTCACGGGGTATTGAGGAGCGTGACAGTTTCACTGCTGATGTAGACCTCAACAGTGTTGGAGAGTCCGAACTTCGCCTCTTTGGTGACCTCACTGAGACGGTGGGCCAAGCTCGTGTCATCTATCTGGATGGCGACCCCTACTACATTCAGTCCGCACAATTCGACAGCAACAATGCCATGACTCGAATCATTTTGAGTGGTGGCTTGATGCGTGAGTACGACGGCCCATCCTTGGAGCTATCCCGGTACCGGGTTTACGGGGTAGGTACACAGGTGCTCTTGACGGACCTTCTAGGACTGCCTGACCTCCCCCTACAGTTGGTACGCTATGACGCCAGCGGTGGTACGGTTATTGATCCTCAAGGGTATACGTTTGAGGCCGGTGGTCGTATTCTGTTGGAGCCGACTCTAACAGAGCCTCCTAAGACGGACGAGGTGTGGTACTTCGCCTACACCGGCCTGCGGGCAACTGGACCAACGCAGATAGCAGGTCAGACGTATCTACCACGATTCCGAGCTACCTATCGTAAGCGGACCAATGCTACCCAACAAAATGGAATTTTTGGGGCTATTTTAAGGGCCTCCTATGACTTCTACAGCCCGGATACATTCTACTTCCGAGCCGTGAGGATGGATGAATTCGCTCTTGAAGTGTCCGACTACCTCGCTAGGCAAGCACGTAACAGGGCGTCCTCCGGTGGGGCGGTAGTCTCTACGGCTAGTGGTCAGAACTTAAATGAGAAGGGAAACACCTCATTGACCTATGACGAGGGTACCCTTCGTGACCGTGACCGTGCCGCACGAGTCTTCCTCGAATTTTACAACGACGTGATTGCCAAGTTTGAGCAGGTGTTGGAAGTCGTAGATGGGCGGGTGGTCGGGGACAGGGATGGCAAGTTCTTATTCCGGCTTCGTAATGACGACACCGTGGGCGGTATAGATCCCGTCACAGGTGAGCTAATCCCCTACTACGCCAACCCTGAGAACCCCGGCACCAAGCCTACCTCAGCGGACATTGAAAACATCCGTGCTTTGTCCGACCAGATAGGGGCGGTTGGTAACTTCATTGATGACCTTGTGATGGTGAGTCGTAAGCCTTTCGAGCTTGACCTTGGCATCCCACTCAGTTTTGAGTACAAGGGCACGTTCCGGCCAGTCTGGAAGCCCTCCAGACTTTCGCGGGTCTACCCCCAGCAAAAGCAGACGTTCACGGTTACGGCACCGCAGGTAGATGGTAAAGCGAACTACGAGTTCCCTGACGACTTCTTGCGCATTCTAGCAGACCCACAGCAAGATGCTATCCTGTCGCTTGAGAACATTCGCAAGCGGTCAGCCAAGGCCCGTGTCCGCCTTGACGGTAAAGTAGACCAAGGCGCAGGTGTGTTTCGTATCCGTGTGGCGTCTGAATATGATGCTACCACCGGTGAGTTTAGCAACACGACCTACAATCCGACGACGGCGAACCCCCCTAATTTCACCCCACCCTTTGAGGTTGGGGATGCGGTCAATCTAGGTCGAGTGACGTTCTCTGAGAGCGGCGGCATTGTCACCGAAGTGACCACGATATACGCAGAGAATCTTGTCGTGTCCGCTGTCGGTACCGACTATGTGGATGTTGAAAACTCCCCGGAGTCAGGCAACCCTGATTTCTCCGACCTAGAGTTCGGGGATATCTCCGCTGTCACACCACTCAAAGGTGATACGCTCTACACGGTACCTAAGGTAGCTGATTCAAGCTTCTCCTTAGGTGACAGCACCCCGCCCTTTTACCGTACCCCTCTCGACCTTGCCGTGAATGCAGATGAGGGCGAGCTTACCAATATGACACTACCCTCTTTTGTGGCGGGCTTGATAGGTCAAAGCCCTATTGAACCCCTGTCATTCTTGGAGATGACTGTCAATTATCGGAGCCAACTCGTTGAGCCGTTCCGGTCCCCTGCATTAGACGGGGGGATTGTGGATGACGACGGGGACCAGAAACCCCCTTTTGTGACCCCTTTTCAGGACTCAGAGATTCAGCGCATTGATGCTGAGTTGATTATGAATCAGGCGGTAGAAGACACAGACGAGGGATCGGTACTCAATGGAACCATAGTAGACCACGACACCATCAATGTGGCTACCGACCTAACAGCAATTAGCAACCCTCCCGATGAGTTCGATCTAGTCGTCATTGAAGGCGACGTGGACGGGGCTGACTCTATCGAGTACCGGATAGCAGATGTCACAGCTACAACGGTTAAGCTTGCGACGTTCTACACTCCTAGCACAGCAAACTTCACTCTAGACTCTATTACCTCTGGCACAGGTGTGCGGGACGTGTTCAATAACCAGAGGTGGAATGATAATTTGGGGACGGACTTTTCATCCTTTTCTAGCGTAACCATTGCCACCCTCTTCATTGATAATGGGGCGGGCGGCGAGGATAGTTACAGTGTTACTGGATTTTTCAGTGGCTTCTTGCAGGTAAGTTCGCCCATCGCTCAGGCTGGACCAGCTTCGTATCGGCTAGAGGTAGTTGTAGCAGGAGCAAACATTCCGGCAACCCTTGACCAGTTGAATTATGCAGGTGTGGATTTTTCCAGTGCCACTGGACAGGTTACTGTTACAGGTGCCGGTCCGAACAATGTAACGCTAGACGCAGCAGGTGGGGCGGTAGGGTCTTTAGACCTCCAGCTAATCACGGCAGGTTTTGGGCCTTCCGTGGTACTCGGCATCTCTAATTCATCCGTCGTGGCTTCCGGTACCGGTTCGGTAGACTCCGGCAGTATCACCATGCAGACGGCGAACTCTATTGCCGGTGTGGTTCCGGGTCAGACTCTTCTCGTGTCCTCGTCCACAACGAACGCAGGCCGCTATACAGTTGCTTCGGTAGCTACCGGCACCCCAAACACGATTACTATTGAAGAGAGCTTCTTCGAGCCTCTGGGTGACTCAGGAACAGCAACTTATCCCATGAACTGGAGAGTGACACAGCCCCGCCGCTTTAGTCCACAGATAGAGGCCCTGAATGCCGAGCTTATCCGACAGCGGGTAACGTATGCACTCAATACAGATGCCGACGCAGGCATCCTCCCTCTCTTGGCGGCGACATCCAGCAATCCGTCCAGCCCGCTTAAAGAACGGCTCATCGAGCTTCGAGATTTGGTCTTAGGCGCGCCTCTCCTTACGGTACCGAGCGGCGACATTATCGCCGCGAGCCTTGCTTTTGAGGGGGGTGACTACGCTACCGCTGGTATTACAGAGGGCGATTATGTCTTCGTGACTGGAGGTCCAAATCGGGGCTTCTACCCGGTGACCACAGTGAATACCGGGGGAACCCAACAGTTGATTGTTGCAGAGGTTAACGAGTATACAACCTATGCGCTGGTAGACGAAAGTGGGGTGGGTTTTGAGGTCTACCGGGGCGATATTCTCCAAGATGTGTCTAACCAGTTGGTATTGTTTGAATATCTCAACGTACTGGACATCATCGAACGCATTGATGCGGGCATCCTCATGTCCTTGCATGACCCTCTTGACCTTGAAGGAACGGTAGGTACGCTGGCAGAAAGACCGGGTGATCCTTTGGACACGACCCTACAGGCACACCGCACACTTGTTAATGCCCGCCTAGACCGCATCCTGAATGACAGCCCTAACCTCAGGCAACAGGTCGAAGGTCTGCTGTCGGGCCGGGAGGCATTGTACGACATCCGGTATGCTTGGATAGACTTTAGGACCAACATTGAAGACGGCACACTCCCTAGCCGCGAGCGGTTCCAAGATAACTTGGCCAAGAACCGTCGCAAGCAAGAGCGCGACCTCACTAAGCTACTGTCATCGGAGTAACACATGGACAAGCCAAAATGGGAAGAGAAGCAGATCAAGCCCTTTGATAAACTGGTCGACCTTCTCAAAAAGACTCGTGAGGGTCTTGTCGAAGAACGTAACCGAACTGAAACCGAACTGGAGAGAAGAAAGAATGGAAGAGACGTTGCTAAACCTGTCGGAGAGGGCGATAACCCTGATACTTAAGAGGGAGTTTCGTGGTCTGACAGACAAAGAAGAAGCCGAACTTGGGAAGCTTGAAGATTTCCTCGAAGCCTATGAAGACATCTTTATGGAGACGCATTCGGTCCCCCGAAATGCCGTTGAAGCTATGACAATGAAAACCGGAGTCAATTAAGTGGCTGATTGGGAGACATTCGACCTGTCCGACGTTCTGCCGGGTGCAGATGAGTTAGAGGAATTGCAGACCGCTGTAGACACACTTGTGGCTCTGGGGGATGTCGCTATAGCTGTACTAGAAGTGCTACGCGCCTTCTTAGTAGGTATCCCAAACCCCCTCAGCCCTATCCTTTCGGTACTCCTCAATGAGCTTCAGCAAGTAATCGACAACCTGCGGGAGACGGGAGCCTTCGGCCTCTACCTCTTCCCAACCACCCTAGAAGAGATTGAGTTCTACAAAGGCGGCTATTTCAAGTTCCGCCAGCTTTTCTTGCAAAGCCTCTACGACGTGGAAGATCCAAACAGGCCGCAGGTAGGGGCGTCTGGCACACTTGGAGCCTTCTTCATTCTGGCGAATCGGGCCAGTGTTGCGGAGTATATCCGACAGGTCATCTCTCTGTCCCGGCTGTTCCGTAAACCCGAGCTAAAGCTCGCCTACCCTGCCCCTGTTTCGGTGACCATCGGTCCGGCTGATGAAGATGGGGATACGCCAGACACATCTGTGAACATCTTCCTAGAGGCTGATGATCTGGCCACGCTATACTTGGAGTGGGAAGAGCCGAAGTTTACGCAGAACATCTTCTACGACATATTTGGGTCTAACAAGTTCTACATCGAGCGGTCGAAATCTAGGGACGGTACACTGTTGCTCCGAGAACGCACTCGAAATAGCCTGATCAATCCGGTCCAAGCGCGACGAGAAGGGGACGGCAGAGACATCCAGATACAAGAGCCTGCCCTTAACCGCTACGACGAACCCATCTACCTCTGGGAGCCTGTCAAGCCTGAGAACCCTTTCTTTGTTCTCACAGATAGTGACCTGAGTCAGAACTTCATCGCAGGCACCTACTCACTCATTCTCCGAGACGTTAAGAAGGGTATCGAAAATGGATACTACTACCGCATCCGGTCGGTGCCTAATGACGTGGAGCTAGTAGAGCAAGAAGTGGACGGGTCAACGGTCTATGCGCTCCAACTCAATGGGGAAGAGTGGCTTGAATCCCAGCCTTCGGTACCCGTGTTCGGTTATCTGCCAGACATCGACACGACGTTTGATATGCCTACAGCCCTTTTGAACATCTACAGGGCGGCGTACATGCTTCGGTTTGACATCACCACGGTAGACGTGACCGGGGACGCCTACTTAGGGTCAGACTCCCTTGACCCGAACATCCCCGATTTCATTGTCGAACTAGAGCGGGACAATGCCTCCCAAGCGGAGTTTGAATTCGTCTTTGATGTTCTGGGTCTGCCTGAATCTCTCGCAGACGACCCTGCTAACTACCCGGTATTCGGAGGACCACTCTTTGAGACACTGGTACCTGATTATGAGGATACGAGGCAGTATATCACGACAACGGGTCTTGTAACGGCCTCAGATACGCTTGAAAATGACCCGTTCGCTGGTGCTCGTGAACTGTTCGAGAACACTTTTGACCTCTCCCCCAGAGAGCGCCTTCGCTTGTTCATAGACAAAGCAGCTATCACCAAGATTGATGAGATACTGCCCACTTTTCTCCAGAACGAATCACTGTACGAGATGATCCGGCTGCTCTACCTCTCAAATGAGGCTGACATTCTGAGTGCCCTCACACAGGATGCTTCCAGCATCTACGACAATGAGACTATCCGAAAGGCGGTCGCCTTACTTATCCAGACAGTAGACCGGTATGAGATTCAAGGGGCACCTCCTAATTGGGAGTCGCTTCGACTGGTTCAAGATATCATTCCAGAAGCAGATGCAGTGCTGGACCGTCTTTTTCGCATCATCAATTCGCTTAACACCTCTTTTGAGGGCGTCGGCACCTCTCTAGATTCGACCATTGAGGGTTTACGGAACAGGCTTTCCACGCTCAACGATCTCGTGGACTTCCTCGACACCATTATAGCTTTCTATTCGAGCCTTAATCCCATTGACTACACTGTCTCTGTACTGACAATACCTCCGGGTGTAGGCGGTACGACTTACTTGGCTAGCGAATTCATGAACGCCGGTGACGTACCAGAGACTGACCCACAAGACTTCTCCGCTGGGGTGGTCCTTGCCTTTGGTGGTGCCGGACCAGATGATGCTACCGGCTTTTTCAAGGCCCTAGAGTTTCTGTTCGGTTAGTTTTGATAGCACCTCCCCGGTCGGGTATACACCTCTGAGAGAAGTTGACAGAGGCATCCCTTTTGGGCTAGCTTGGTAGCTATGAAACACAAAGAACTTACAACATGTTGGTATGGGGCGACCCGGTATGGCTCTCCCGCAGAGGCCACCCAAGCGGCAGTTCGGGCGTGGTTTACGGAGGGTGGTGCTTGTGAGGCTCGTGTCGGTGATAGTGAGATAGAGTTCTTCCACAAAGTCCTGCAACAGGGGCAATGGACAGTCCCTAATGTCACAGGCCCTTTTACGCTGCCCGAAGTTCGCACATTGGTTCAAAACACATTCGACGCTGCTACCAGCGGAACAGGTAGACGTTCGGCATTTGACTTTTCAGAAGCAGCTACCAGCGGAAAATAGGTAGACAAGGGACTAGAGCGCTGGCGGGAGAACCATTACCACTGCCTTCGAGGACTTGTGCAAGAATTGCTGTCTCGATCTTCAAGACTGGTGGAACCAGAAGGAGTCAACCTGATGAATATTTTGCTACTAGAAGACGACCCCGAGAAGAGAGAGCAGATAGAGAGATTCATTCTAAAGGGGGAGGTCACGTGGGTGACTTCATGGGCCTCCTACCAGCGAGAACTACACTCTGAGGCAACCTTCGACCTCATCATCATCGACAATCAAGTGCCTATGTTGGGAGGGGGACGCCCGGTGCCTATGGCTTATGAAGCCCTCCAAGAGGCTCGTCGCCGGGGCTACACGGTTCCCCCGACCGCAGAAGAGGCGATGACACCTTTGCCTACCACATCTATACTAGTGATTGGGTAGAGTATTGGCGGGACGCTATCCGTGAGGTGGTGTGCCCCGAGATGTCAGAAGAAAGCTACGTGCGTGCGTGCTACAAGAAGATGGATAGCCTTCGCAGGTAATCCTTTTGTAGGCAGGGGTGTATGAGCACACGGTAGCCTGAAATCAGGTAAGGTTTAGATGGCATTCGACTTCTTAGGCACATTCCGCCGCAGTCAATTTGACGCACTCTTTGAGTATGCGGAGGCGACACTTCCCGGAGTGGATGCACGGGTGCGGTTTCTCAAAAGTGAGATCAACCGGCTTGGCTGGATACAGTACGACTTTGACCAAGAGGGCGTGCGTATCAACTACAGGGTGCTCCCTGAGGACAGCCAACTAGCCAAGTATGCGACCGCCTTTGAGTATTACGGAGGTTCCCTTGAAGACTTGCAGTTGCGCTCAAGGGGCGACTGGATTTTCTTGACTAAAGGCGAGTTCAATCTCAGTGAGGCCGAGCCTTACGTTGGGGGGCAACCTTCGGAGGGGGACTACCCTACAGACAATCGTCACCTCGATGATACGGCTCCGGCCAATCGAATGGCCTCGATGAAAGACTGGCTCATCCCTAAGATCAAGCGCCAGCTAGAAGATTTAGAGTTCCGAATCAAGCGGACCATTGACCTGAGTGACCAGCACATCAATGAGATCGTCCTGTTGATAAAGCGCAGTACAGGTGCCGAGACTATCCAAGACCTGAAAACGGACATCGACTTTTTCCTCAGTACAGGCGATTTTCCGTCTGCAAGGGAGGGCTAAATGTCCAAAGATTTGCGTATCAAGAACGTGTGTCCTCATCAGGTCATTGAAGAGTGGCTTGCTATTGACACCGACCGGCAGACGCTTCGCACAGTCCGCTACCCGTCGTCTTCACAGGTTAAGATGCTGTGGAACAGGACACTGGTACCGAAGCAAGGTCTCTACTCGACCGTAGAAGTTACGGGCCTCCAGATAGAGCCTTTTGAAATTGAGACAGGGGACAACGACACTCTGTCTTTCTCAGTAGATGGAGGCACCCAGACGATCACGTTGCCTACAGGAACTGCCGTAACTGCGGCGTCCGTTGTGCGTAGCATCAACGGTAATGCCTCTGGTATTGTAGCCACAGTGACGGGTGGGCGGGTCACCCTGCGCCACGACAGGTCAAATGCGCAATCGACGTTTAAGTTCGAGGGCGGAAACGGGCATACAACTCTAGGATTTTCGGAGCTTCGTTTCTACCGATCACGGCAAATCATCCCCGGCTGGGAAATCATCGGGGAAGCGAACAATGTGGACCCCACAGCCCGAGTGATCCGCTTCAATGAGGCCCTTCGCACAGATGACGACATCTTCGAGGTGAGCTATTTTACGGTGCGGGGAGTTTGCCGTAGGTGTCAAGGTCTTGGGGTGGAGAATGATTTCCGGCATGATAGGCAAGGCAACCCTGTGTTCGTCCAGAACCAGCGGTTACTGCTCCAAGAGGTAGAGAAAATCATCTTCACGATACGAGGTTCTAACGTTTTCCACAACTGGTACGGAACCTCACTGGCCGACCTCATCGGAACAAAAATAGTCGGCGGTGGGCGCTACTTAGAGACGCAGTTGGTCAGTGAAATCTCCAACGCAATCGACAAGTACCAACAGATAAAAGACCAACAGGGCCGCTTCCAGCCCGTCACTCGGAGGGAATTGCTCCAGCGGGTGGTTTCCGTGAATGTGGCTCAGGACAGCAAAGACCCAACAGTGTTCTTCGTGGACATGGTTCTGGAATCTCAGAGCGGAGAATTGGAACAGATACAGGACACCATTGTACTGCCGGATGCTTCATTTGCATCGGGCTTCCAGCGGATACGGTAACCCAATATGGCAACAACACCACTTTTCAATACGCCAGACGGTCTGGATACAGACACCAGCCTGACGATCGTCACCTCAGTTCGTGACCAGATCCTCACCGGTGTGCTGGACTCGGATATCGTGGACGTTCAAGTGAATGTCAATGACGATGCCTTTGTATCGTCGCCCTCACTGGTATCCTTTGATCAGGATTCTTTCACGGTCCCAAACCCGTCCGTTTTCCCAGAGGGCCTACGTCTAGGCTTCGGTATCAACACCATTCAAGTGCGGGTCGTAGATGTAACGGGGTCGGTCTCCGCCGCTGCAACAGCAACGATTGAGGTAAAGCGGGAGAGAGAGATAGACCTCGTAGCACCAGCACCAACAGGTCTGCGTGTGCGTCGTCGCAACAATGCCGTAGAGGTGGTGTGGGCGCAGACCGATGCGGCGAACGTCACCGGCTACAACATCTATGCGGCCATCGACTCAGGTGGAGGAACACAAGGCTACGTTAAGCTTAACCCGAGCCTTATCACGTCCTCAGCATTCAATGAGACAGAGTTCGTAGAGGCATCCGAGGACACAACGTTCTATACCAGTCAAGGTGGACAACTTCGTGTTTTACTTGTCGAGGAAGATTTTAACGACGTGCCGGTCCAGACGGTAGCTGAGAATGTTATCGACACTGCTAACGTCGTATTTGATGAGGCACGGGTTACAACCACGGTAGAGAGCGTCGAGACGACAACTTATTTCAGCTTCGTCCATAATCGCACCTCTACGACCGGCGTTATCAACAACGAATTCTTCGCTGATGTCCCAGATGACGAACCACTTTTCTACGTCATCACTACGGTGGTCTTTGACCCAGCTACCAACCGGCAGATAGAGTCCACATACTCCTCGGAGTTGGTGGGGCTACCACTGGTCATCACGACCACGCTGGATGAAATGCCGACAAAGGCGCAGAATGACATTGTGCGGGACTACATTGATTCGATCCTGCGGTCAGACAATGAGATTAGTGCTATCCCCGGCTCCACGGTGCGGGACATCTTCATTGAACCCTTTGCATCGGAGGCAGAGCGCATCACCTTTATTGCCGGGTTCATTCGTAGATCACAGAGCTTTTCGACCCTTCTGGCCATTGACGACCTTGACGGCGATGATGTTTCAGACCCGGTACAAGACAACCCCTACAAGCTCGCATTAAAGTCGGCCTTGGGGCTAGAGAATGATGCCGATGTCCAGTCCCTTATTGACGACTCATTTGAGAAGCTGGCACAGAACTCTCAGGTCACGCGAGGCGGACAAGAGTTCGCCGTAGGGCAGGCAGTCTTTTTCACTACCACAGAGCCTACAGCGGACCTTGTGGTAGAGGAAGGCACACTCCTATCTACCTCAGGGGACAGTGATAACCCTCCCGTGCGTTTCCAGACGACCTCAAGAACCACGTTGCCGTTCACACAGAGGGATTCGTTCTTCGACCTTCAAAAGCAGAGGTGGGAGGTCATTGCCAACATCCGTGCCACGGAGCCGGGTGAGGCGAGTAATGTCACCTCTGGTCAGATTGAGAACGTATTAGGGGGTACTACCTCCTTACAGGTAACCAATAAAGAGGCGACCCGGTTTGGGCGGGATGAAGAGAGTAACGCCCGTCTAGCAGAAAGGGGTATCCTCGCATTCTCGGGTGTAGACTCAGGGACCGAAGCCGGATACCTCGCCACAGCATTGCGACAACAAGGCGTTTTTCGGGCCAAGATCATCAAGAGCGCCAGCGAATTCATGATGCGGGATTATGACCCCGTTCGCATGAAGCACATCGGAGGCAAAGTAGACGTATGGCTGCAAGGTCTTGAGGAGGTGCAGGTGACAGACACCTTCGCCCTTCGATTCCAGATTGCCACCAACATTCAGTTCGTCTTGGACTCCAACCCTTCCGACTTGATCTTCGTCGCAGAAGACCCCCGCTTGTCCTCTGACAATCCGATAACGGAGCTACTAGGTGCGACGGCGCAGCAACAATCTCAGGGCTTTGGCTTCCGCAACGTAACGACGGGGCAGGATTTTGACCTCACGAATTATTCATTGCTGGACTACAACCGGATTCAGTTGGACACAAGCATCCCCCAGCCTGCGGTAAACACGAACGACATTGTTGTTGGGGACTATCGGTTCCAAGATACGAGCCAGTATGTTTTCAGTCGTCAGCCCGTCTTTGATGTCGAAACCGTAGCCTCTGTGAATACAGGTACGGTGCTCACTGCGGGTGCCAACTTCAATCTTTTCCGCACCCAAGACCCTCTTCTGGAAGGGTTTTCGACCATAGCACAGGACTACATCGAGATAACTCAGGCAAGCGGTGTACCCTCAGGCGACACTTTCATTGTCAATGATGAACCACACGTACTGGTTGGGGAGACACCGGACCCCTTAGAGAACCTTGGTGTCAACCCCATCAGTGTTCGTGTCTTCTCACAGGATAGACTGGTAGAATACAATGGCCCTAACACCCCGTCCCCCGACTTCTTAGTGGAAGAGGGTAACGAGACTACAGCCCTCACTATTATTCGGGTTCCCGCTGGGAATATCGGTAATGGTGAGCAGGTCAGTGTGGACTATGAGCATGATGAGAACTTCACGGTAGACTACACCATCAACAACCTACTAGACCGTGTTCAGGCAGCTATCAATGTTCAAAGCCACGTCACCGCTGATGTTCTCGTAAAGCAGGCCCTTTCCAACGAGGTAGATTTGGAGATCACGGTGGTGCTACAGTCGGGCGCAAGCAAGGCTCAGGTGGACGCCAACCTCCAGACCAACCTCAGTCAGTTGCTCAACAGTAAGCCTATTGGGGAGCCTGTCTACCAGTCTGACATCGTACAGGCTATTGAGAACACCGCAGGCGTGGCCTATGTTATCGTACCTTTTGCCCGTATGGGTCTCTCAGACGGGTCGATTATCGTCCGAGAGGACATCAACAATGACGCCACGTTCCTTGACCAACAGGGCAATGAGAAGGTCTACATCTTCAAAGACGACCTCAATTTCCCTACGGACAATACAGGCGGACCTAGCAACCTTCACCGGGGTGTTTTTCAGGACGATCAGGCGCTCACGCTTGTGTCCAAGTACGATGACCTGTTCGATGCGGTAGGCAACGCCCTCATTGTAGGCAACGATGGCCTCAGCATTGCTGGGTATAGTGATGACACAACACTCACAGGGCAAGGCTTTGACACCCCTGCGGAGCGTCAAGAGCAGAGGGAAGCCTTAACAGCCAACCGGGTCTTTGTGTCTGTGGATGACAGTGATACGCCGGAAAACCACACGTACTCGGCAACGTACACCGCACAGGATGATACCGGGTCCAAGTCCTTGATTGTCTCCGATGTTGCCTTTCTGGAACTCGGCAATCTCACGATCACCTACCGCCAGTGAATTAGATGTCCAACGGATTTGAAAATGGCAGACAGAAACCTTACCCACTCATAGAAGAGGGGAAGGGTTACGAGCGTCTGTTGCTTGGGCGGTCACAGGCCATTCTAAATGCTCTGGTCAACCTTACGGCGTCGAACTACGACTCTTCCGTGGTGGGTCCGAACTATACGGTGTACATGAAGGCAATGGCCACCGAATTGGCTCGCATCAGTATCATCTTGGAGAAGCTTGGTACGGACGTGTCTTTTGAGGAGGTACGGTCTGAATTCCTCTGGCAAACGGTAGGCTACCTTGTCTTTTTGAACCAGCAAATCCCCGATCTCGACTTTGACGACGAGAGCTTTCGAGATTTCCTTCTAGCGGTCATTGACATCTACTTTGACGGCTCCACCCCCGAGGCTATCTCCAAGGGAGTTGCGCTCTTTACAGATGAAGACTTCGTGCTCCGGGAGAACTATATCGAGGCTAGGAAAGAAGGAAGCCCCTTTGACATCTCCGACCAGTTTGGATTCTTTCTCGATTTCGAGCTACAGGCCAGCTTCCCGACAGATGTCTTTGAACTAGATAAGAACCTTCAGTTGCTCATTGAAATCATCCGACCGGCCCACACTCTCTACAAGCTTCGCTTCGTTTTTGGTGATGACGCTGATCTGGTCAACAACGTCGAAGATGCTGTCCGTTTCGACCTTGAGAACTACTACTATGAGGATACCCGTAAGTACTGTGCGGGGATGGCTGGATTCTCATCCTCTTCTGGCATCATTGCGGTGGGGGCACTGGACGTACTACAAGACACTGCGACGGATAAGCCACTTGATTCGGTTGCCTTAAACGCAACCCTCTTAGTACCTACAGGCGTCAACACCGGTAGGTACACTGTCATCGGCAAACCCGACGCCGATAGCTTACAGGTATTCCCCCGTTTCAAGCAGGCCCAGAATCCTGTCACCTATGAGGTGGAGGTCGACCGGCTCGGGGCGAAGCAAGAGATATTCGTAGAGGAAGACCTGTCCACTCAGTTCTACGGCACCTCCCGCCTTACAGCGAACGCAGGTGGCCCATACACGGTAGCCGGACTTGCTGACATCAACCTTACGGCAAGCTCGAACGGCACCGACGTGACATATGCTTGGGACTTGGACGGGGATAATGTCTTCGATGATGCTTCTGACCAGACGGCAGTGTTTACGGCACCAGCAGGGCCAGCCGAAGTTACGGTATGGGTCAGAGCGACAGATTTTAGGGGTAGGGTAGCTAAGGCGAAGGCTGTTGTCACAGTTACCTGAGTAATCTGTTTATCTAACCCCTCAATGAACCCCTTGCGTACCGGAGAGAGTCATGGCTGCACTGACTGATTACCTTGAAAATGCCCTTCTAGATCACGTCTTGCGGAATACCGCTTTGGCATCTCCAACCACTGTGTACTTAGCCCTCTTTGATGCAAGTCCGACCGATACGGGGGCTGGGGGGACTGAAATTACAGGTACGGGATACAGTCGTCAGGCGGTTACCTTTGCTGCACCGGTGGACGGGGCCACGTCAAACAGTAACCAGATTAACCTCACGAACGCCTCAGGTGGGGCGTGGAGCATTGCTGCGGTTGGTATCATGGACGCCAACAGTGGAGGCAACATGTTGTGCTACGGCACGCTTACGGGCGGCACACGTACTGTTGATGACGGAGACACCCTGACGTTCAATGCAGGCGATATAGACATCACCCTAGCTTAGTTTAGGATGGCGTCGGAGGGAAACTGAGCATTCAGTTGCTCAATTACCCCTTCACCCCAGATGAAGACCACGCATTCTGACAAGGCGTCGTAACTCCCAAACACAACCTCACCTGACTCGTGCGTCGTCATGAGCAACACATTCTGTCCCTCGAAAGGGATAGCCTCTCCGGGGTAAATCGGGATAGTGGCTACGGACAAATACTCTGTGTTTTGCGCGGAATCTGCTACCATCATTGGAGGTAGCTCAAAGCCCACCCAGATATAATCGGCCTCTTGCCTCAAGACAGGCACGAGCTTCGGCTCCGTGTAGCCCTCTTCTACGACGGCACTGATGAGGTTTAGATCATCCCACATGTTGTCTTCGATGTCGAGATTTCTGGCGAGTGTGAGAAGCTGACCCAGCCGGTCGAAGTGCATCTCGAACACCTCAGGGAAAACACCGTGGTCCTCTAGATGTACGTCCTCGGCAAGGGTGGTTTTGAGCAGGCTCTCTACTTGCTTCTCGAAATCGGCTCGGATCTTCTCAAGAGTGGTGTGCTCTTCTGACATACTGCTTCCTCTACGCAAAGGGTGATTTTAGAGTCGTAGTTGAAGTAGTGTGTCGTGTCCTACCGGTGCTTCTGGCGTTCTTCGTGGATGTATCCTTTGATGCCTCGGAAGAGTTCATCCTGCCACATGACATCGTAAAGGAGTACATCAGCATTACGATAACAATTCATTATCAAGCCGAAGTCTTTCTTAGAGTACACCCCTCGAAGGTAGGCTGCAAGTGCTTTTGCCTCATTTTCGGCATCTCCGACAGCATTAAGCGCCTCTTGCAGGGCTGTCCGTATACCCTCTGCTTTTTCTTTACAGCCTTCTAGCCACTGCAAGTAGGTGTCATGGTGTTCCTTGTAATGCTCAAGCGTTTCTTCGGAGGTCAGTCCGTTCTCTTGGAGGTGGGTGGTAAACGCCTCGAAGTCTTCAAAATCAGGTTCTTCCCACACGGCGATGGATACATTCCGCAACGTGCAGTTGTACATCAGAGCGGCCTCACGGCACCACCTTTCCGTCTTGACCTTAACTCGGTGGACAACCCTCCCGTCTTTCTCGAAGCAGACGACCCCACCTTCTGGTACGCTATCGTCGTCGATAGCATGTACAACCTTGAACGCCTCTCTAAGAGTGACATCGGAGGTGAGGTAGTCAACAGGTTCCAGACTGTGCTTGGTCGCCCACTGGATAACGCGGTCATTGGACCAGTACTCGAACGCCTCTAAGTCGAACACAGAGATGACGATGAGGTCTGTGAAGCCGTCACCATACTTGGTCACCCCGTTTTCCATCTCAGGGTGAACAGCCTCACAAACGATGCTCTTGCCTCGAAGCACATCGGGGTCTAAGAGGGCCGGATACTTATCCTTTGCGATATCCCGGATGCCTTTCACATAGTCGAAACCACCACTTTCCTTGTGTGTGGTGTGGGTGTCGGAACCTTCCAACATAGATCGGGTGGTTGCGTAAACTTCCCCGTTGTGCTCGAAAAGCTGGGCCATGTACCCATCTTCCTTGACTGGAAGAGTGATTCGTAGGCTTGTGTCGGCTGCAAGCTGGTCGGTAATATGGTCCACCCGGCCCTTCTCCCCATAGTTGTAAATCTTGAGCAGAGGGAGGGATACAAGCTCATAGGGGTTACGGCGGTAAACGATGCCTTTTGCGTAAAGGTGGTGCTCCTCGACAGGTGTGAAGAGACTCTTGGACGCATTAGCAATGACCAGCCCGCTTGGGTGCTCGGCCTTGTTGAGCAGTTGGTCTGCGTCAATCATGCTCAAAACAGAGTCGGGGTTTTCTTTCAGTCCCAGCAACAAGGTGTCGATGTCAAACGTCTGGAGAGGGTCATTATGCTCTTTGAGAATTTCCTCGAAATTGAGCGAAGCGTCTACGCAGTCAGCGGCGGCACGCCAAAGCTCTGGGAATTGGTTGGCATCGAGGTTTTCGGCCAAGTGCCAAGCGTATTCAAGGGTGCTCATTTTGCCGGGATCGAATTTCATAAGGTTCCTACCAATTTGAAACGAAGTTTTTGGTTACGACAGCGAGGCGACTCACTTGACCCACCATGTGTCCGTAGTCCCATGTGTGGCTATCCCACATGCGCTCATAGTTGTCGTCATCGGAGACACGAACACGTACCATGCCGTCACCGTACAGGATAACCCGCACGTTAACGCAACCGTCTTTCTTAGTGTCGCAGATGTGGGTGCAGATGCTTACTTGCTCACAATAAGCGACGCCTCGGACAAGGTAGGGTGAGTGAGGGACCCTTCGGACGTATACTTTTTTGACGCTGTTGTAGCTCATTTCACTTCAACCTTGAGGCGTACGATCCGTCCTTGCCCGTCCTCTGCATACTTCTCGGGGTCACCCCCAAAACACATATCAAAGAGGACGTATTCGTGCCAAATCATGCTGGCGGTTGTTTCCCACACACCTTTCCTACTCCTACCAACCCAACCCCAATGGGTTGCTTCCTCGCAATCGTCTTCTACTTCAGTCACACGGACTTCAACAGGTTCCTCGGAGTTGCTGTGTGTTCTGGCATAGAAGTGGGAACCTACTGCCGATATGTAGGTTCCAGCCCCTTTAGAGTGGTGGTGGTGGTCACGGACGAGCGCCCACGCGTCGTAAGGCTCTAGGTGCATTACGGGTTCGGGTTTCATTTCTCAGTTCTCGAACATGTGTAGATAGACGGAATCGTGCCCCACAGCATGGGGAAGTTTACGAACGCCGTTGACTAGGAGGTCAAAGTTGCCACCAGAGACACACGCAGCATAAATAAGGGCCGTGTGTGCGCTGGCAGTTTCAAGGTCGAACTTCGACTGTGTTCTGCCCACGCCACCGTCGAACTCAACAGCGGCGAGAAACGGTATACCTCTATCCGAGCACAGGCGGGCTAGTTCCAACAGCTTCGGGGCGATCTCTGCGTCGTAGAAATCTTCTTTGCTCTTATCGCTCATGCTTAATCCTCGCAGTAGAGTTTGTGTGCTTGTACTTCCACAACGTCTCGTTCGGGCCATTGCAGAGCGGCAAGGCTCCCGCCTTTGCAGCACGACGAGTCTACGCAACAGTGGTAGTCATACACGGCCAAGTCGTTGTTCCAGTAATGGCCAAATACCACGAATTCTGGCCCTTGGTAGTCGTGCCACCATTCCACGCGGGCATTATCGGGTCCCGCCCTTTTGCCAAACATTCGCAGCTTCTCTTTACCATTGAAAGCGTGAACCACCACGACGTTCCCACCGTCCAGTTCTATCTTTGTCGGCACGGCGTCCAGAAGGTACTGACCGAATTCTGCCCGTTCCATCTCGAAGGGCCATGCTTGCTCTAGTTCTTGGACCGTTCGCTCAAGCCCATGAGCTATCGACACAGGGTTGCCCTTCATCCACCGGAAGAGCTTGTTATCATGGTTCCCTTGGCACCACAGAAGCTTTCCAGCCTTCCAGTGGTTGAAGACGAACTGGAGACATTGGCTATTGTACCACCCCCGATCCGTCACGTCTCCTACAGAAACCAACATACGCCCTTCGGGGTGCGTGTAAAGACCGTCGTCGCCTTCGACGTAGCCCAATGCTTCTACAAGCTCAAGAAGCTCGTAGTAACATCCGTGAAGGTCTCCGAAAACGTCGAAGTGTGTCACGTCGTGTTTGAGTTGGTCTGACATATCCGTAATCCTTTTGTATCTTACATGGGGTGGGTATCCCCGCCCCTCACAGGTATGTACCCTAAGA
>Ga0306866_1000177_pt1 | contig 24999 bp, 22 predicted proteins | sample AntRauTorckE5432_FD_190450 | JGI IMG/M metagenome (GOLD analysis project Ga0306866, IMG submission 190450) | Saline lake microbial communities from Rauer Islands, Antarctica - Metagenome Torckler E5 #432 (v2) (version 2) | ecosystem: Environmental > Aquatic > Non-marine Saline and Alkaline >...
TCAAGAATTAATTCATACACAAAATTATAAAATTAATGCACATTGTCGAAAATTATTACATCGACATTTAGGGCTCACGTTCTAATTCCTGGTTCTTTTTTTTTTTCTCACTCGATGATAAACATGACATCTCCAAACATTATCGGATCACTCATTGGGTTATCTATACTCGCGTTAGCTGTGCGTCGCTTCGCGGAGTTGTCTCATATCAAAGAATCTTTCGCAGGAGGTCTCCCCGCTTTTACTGTCAAAGCACAAAGAGTTGTGCAAATGGGAAATAAAGACGGTTTCGTCGAAGTTCCCGGAAATTATCAGTCTATGCTTTCACCTCGATTTTCAAATGTTGATTATGGTGCACATATCCGTTATAATATGCCATCAAAACAACATCAAGCTGTCAATGTTTCAAACCCTTTGACATATGGATCTATTCTTAATGGTGCACCTACTCAGGGTCAAACGGTTGAAGGATACCAACATAATGCAGGAGCACCTGGATGCCGTGTTGGAGGAGGTGGAAGTCCACTCAATGTCCAAGCTCAGAAACAACAGCAACACCCTACAATGAATAGTTTCCAGCAACAACAGAATCAACTTCAGTATACTGATGTAACTGATCTATTGCCTGTACCCGCAGAAGGACAAGCTCAAGTCTTGAATGCTCTAGGACAAACCTCTGTACAGCCCGTTGTATATGATCGTATGATTTATGCGAATCAGAAATCACGTTTGTATTCTCAAGGAGATCCTATTAGAGGAGATCTTCCTATCGTACCTGTTCGAACTGAATGGTTTAGACCATCTGTACATCCTCAAATTGATCTCCGTAATGGTGCTTTAATGGCAATGGGTGGTCCTGATAATTCAACTACCAAGCAACTCCTTGCATTACAGACAGCTGCTACCGGTGGACTCCAACAAGTTGGATCTGGTGTCAATTATGCTGTTCAGAAGAGTATGTTCAGTAGTGCAGCAGGTGGAGATGTTCAAGTTACCGCTTTCCCGTAAAAAAAAAAGGTGAGTCTATATTGAATGATGTCATAATGTAAAAAAAACTTTCTTCATCATATTCAAATAAATAGAAAAATGTCTACTATGATGATGAATCAAGATTATCTCATGAAGATATTAGCCTTTGCTATTGTAGTTGGTATCGCTGTCATAGTATATCAAGTTATGTTTGGTGATAAATCGGGTTTCCCTTGTTATTGCCAAAAATGTCAAACTGTCCAAGATCAAGCTGCTTATGTTGGTGGATATGTTCCTGTCGGATTCCAAGAATCTGAACGTGAAAGGTATGGTGTATTTGGATACTTTGTAAGTCTTGCCGTCCTTGCAGGTGTCATTTCACTTGTTTTCGCGTTGTATAATCAAACTACTAAAATCCCAGGATTCACTCGTGGTCAACAATTCCTTGAACAACAAATGCGTCGTACAGGACTTTAAAAATCTGGTTTTGTTATTTATTAGTAAGTAATTGATATATCATTTCATATTGAATATAATGAAATGATATAATATATCAATCTAATCTATTTATTGGATTATAAGAATCGTAATTTAGAGACAGGTTCAGGTTCTCCACGCATTTCTTCCATAAGTTCTTCAAGAGCACGTTCAGAATTATGTACACCATATCGTTGTAGAAATTGCTGTCCACGTTCAAGACGTTCGGATTTTTTCGTTGGACGACGTGTTGTCCGTGATTCTGCTACAATAGTAATATCTTTGAATCGAACACCTGGTTGGTCATTTGTCTCAATATATTCTAAAATACGTTGCTCACATGATTCTTTCAAAGATCGGATACGTGCTACATCTTTACGAAGACGTTTGAGCTCAGTATCGAGCTCTTTCAACTCTTGTACATCAGCTGCGATTTGAGATGCCATAATCAATAATTTTGAATATATATACATACCGGCCTTAAATTAAATCATTGGACTGAATCGTTGTAATAACATAACAGATACAATCATAGCAATAAAGACGACTAATACTTCAGATGTCGCCATTAAAGGCTTTACAGATGATTGGGGTGTTTGTTTTACGATATCATCATCATCAATAGACTCATCATCATTAGACTCATCATCAAACTCCATTTCAGACATAATAATCTCATTATCATCGTCGTCTACTATTTCTGAATCAAGTGCAAGGATTTGTACTTGACCGAGTTTACGTGGATATCCTTGCCATGTCATATCCGTAATTAACATCATTGTACCTGTTTCAAGTTGAAAATTAGGTCTATATCCAAGTGTATTAGCACTCCATTGTAAATAGGCATAAGTTAAAGTATTATCATAAAATGAATCAGTTCCAGTGATAAGGATTGGAATACGTTTACCACATGTATACTGACCAATAAGTGCTTCAGTGGGTCGAATCGTAAGAACAGGGCGAGGTTGGATTTCACCTGGAAGAATTAAACCATTCCATCGAAGCATAGGAAGTTGTAATGATGGTGTCATTGATGATGTATTCATATTCAGATGAGTTACTACTACAGTGGACATTTTCAATTCAGAAGAATTTTTTTATCCTAAATAATCCTGAATGGATTCAATACGTAATTGATTCATTGGTTTTGGAGTTGAATCAGGTGATATAAATATATCTAGTGTTGGTTGTGCAAATCCGACACGCGATTCAATACCACATTCATTGGATCCCATAACAACCATAAAATATCCTGAAAGTGCTGTTTGTGTAGGCCAGCCATTACCCCATGAATTACGACATATCCAATATCCTGTATCTTTGAATTGTGGGCGTGGATCTACTCCTTTATCACAATATCCAATAATTGTAATAGCATGACCACCTATAATCGATGCTTTTGGATCATGTTTATATACAGAAGTTCCTGCAAACTGGAATAAATCATCATAGACAGTCATTGCACAATATAATGGTCCACCACGCCATAATTCTCGTTTCATATTTTGAATATTCTTTATAAGAATAGATTTATCATATTTTATCTCAGGAATATATTCAACAACTGAAAAGATTTGATCTGAATTCACACCAATTCCTGTTTCAGATGGTTTCTTACATACTGTATCAACATATCCACCTGAAAACTGTTTATATGGATCTTGTCTGGATGTAACTAGTTTACGTCCAGTTTCACCTAACCACATACATGCTTCTTCAGGAGATCCACCATCACATCCATCACGTTCAAAACAGGATAATAACTCTTGAACACTCAAATTCTTACGATAAATACCGCCTGTAGCAAGCATTGCACGATCAGCAAGGACATCACATACAGCAAATGCCCAACATGCACCACATGTACCTTGATCACGAATAGGTACTAAATATCGTGGATTATACATCAGAAATGGTTTTGGGATTTCACTTGGATCTGTTAAAGATGGTAATTCAATACGAGGTGCACGAAATGGTGTTAATGGAACACGAACTGTATGTGTTTGTATTTGATCACGTAATGGTATTGCAGGATGAGATGCAATAGGACGTATCATGATTTGTTGGACAACTTTACCGATTCCTAGCGCTGGAGTACTCATACGTTGAGATTGTGGTACACCTAATGGTGCTATTGATTTGTTAGGAGGAGCATCGTCACCAGCAGTGAATGATTCGTACAAGTATTCTTCCTTAGAGGATAAAGATGAGTTTTTCTCGAGCATAGAAGTTATAACGAGTGATCCAACAAACATTAATACAATGATTAGAAGAAAGACTCGAAAAAGTTGTTTATCAGAGAACATATTTTATGTTACTAGGTAAAAAATGTCGATGAATCAACAACAACAACCGTTACAGAATCGTAGTCCTCCAGCAACTACATCTATCGATGAATTAGACCAAATGGAAATACAAGCACAGCATGCAATTCAACAGATAGCCTCTCAAAGACTTCAAGCAGTAGAATCAGCTGATCCAGGGGATGCTGTAAGTCCCACAACTACAGGTCCCCCTCTTCCGATTTCAGAAGATGATGTTGAAAATGAAACTGAATATGCCAAAAAATATAATCCACGTGTAACAATTCTAGGAACAAAATATGATTTAGATTCACTATTGATTATGATTTCACTCATTATAATATGGGTATTTATTTGGAGAACTACAGGATTATATAGAACTTTAAGATATGATTATACATTTATTGTGATCTTTTTTCTATTTGCATTCTATGCTGTAGCTAATATGGTTACAAGTGGGACTACATCAGGCGGTGTTGTTTATGAGTTGAATATCCTACTCACTGTAGAACAAATGGTATCTATTCTATTTGGTACAATGGTTCTGTTTGCTTTACTTCATAAACAATTGAATGTTCATCCTAATTGTCAACCAATTATTACAAATCTGATTCTAAGTATCTTAACTATCCTAACAGTTGCATCTATGTGGGTAAGTGTATATACATCCGGAAGAGCATTTCGAGCGTTGAGAAAATTCAAACAAGGTGTTTATAATATTGCTCTAGCACTTTTCGTCATTATTACACTTATTTATATCAAAGGTGGTGAATGTCCATCACAGAAACCTATTATTGTCGGTGGAGTGAGTGGAGTCAGTGGAGTCGGTGGTGTCGGTGGTGTCGGTGGAGTCGGTGGAGTGAGTGGTGTCGGTGGAGTCGGTGGTGTCGGTGGTGTCGGTGGTGTTAGTCGACGATCACATTCTATACCACCACGTATGATGTAAAAACATTATTCATTATTCACTTGACTTTTTTCAGCACTTTCTTGTGTCATACGTTTATAACATAATGCTGTTGCACGAACATCAACGAGTGCATCATGAGCACCCATTATAGAGGATCCTGTGAAATGTTTGTATAATTCATCCAACTTGGGATATTTATAAGGTGATGACGACTTGGAAGAGGAAGAGGAGGAAGAGGAGGAAGAGGAGGAAGAGGAGTAAGTATTTGGAATTCGTGTATAATCACGTCCTGATCTCATTGTACAAACTAGAGATGATAATTGAAATCGTTTTCTAAGTGCATCAACTACTTGATGTCTAATGGATGAATTACGATATTTTGATGTTACAATTGTACTTTGGTCTTTGTCAGATAATGACTTGTATATACGATACAATTCACTTTGTAAAATATTCAAGTCAAAAAAGATATTATGTCCTACAATGAACATTGGATTATATTTCTGCATATCACTATATAACTGATCTAGTATTAGAATGAAAGGAATACCATCATCATGAACACGTTGAGCATCAATTCCATGAATATGAGATCCAAGTCCAGGAGTTACATCTAAATCATGACGAATTAAAGATCGTTCACGTATTACATCATGTGTACTACTTTCATGAATACTCCATGCAATTTGAACAATTCGAGAATCTTTGTAACGATCTAGATACTCCACTGGATAATAAACACCAAATGCAGGTGTTGAAGGTAATCCTGTAGTTTCCAAATCAAGGACACAGTAATAAACAGTTGTCAGATTCATAAAACGAAGAATAAGAATATATATATATCTGAATAGTATCTAGAATCTTAAATCAACATAGAAGCATTTCATTTAAGAAAGGAATACTACGAGGACAAAAAAAACGATGCCAACTTATTATGACTGTATCATGGTCTCTGGTGGATCTATCAAAACACTGATGATTTTAGGAGCATTACAGTATGGTTTAGATAGTGAACTCCTTGAGTCTTGCTCAAAATTATGTGGAACATCTGCAGGTGCCATTATTTTGTATTTGTATAGTATTGGTTATTCACCTTTGGAAATGATTACATATGCTTGTACACATCCAGAATGTCTTGAATTCGATATTCTCAACTTGGCATCAATCACACATGGAAAAGGTGCTATGCGATTTACAAGACTGAATAGTTGGTTAGAAACGATGACCATTCAAAAACTCGGATATTTACCAACATTATTGGAATTATATGAACAAACAGGATATGATTTGATTGTTACAACGTATAATTATACACAAAAAGAAAGTGTATTTTTACGTGCAAGTACACATCCTACATTACCATGTTTAATAGCATTAAGAATGTCATGTGCAATTCCACTGTTATTTGATGCTGTTCAATATATGGGTCAATACTATATTGATCATGGAATTATTGATAGTTTTCCAGTACATCATGTTATGAAAACCTTAGAATTAGATCCTGGAAGTCATATATTCGGTGTTGTAATTACACCAACAGATACATACACTGCTCCTCCTGAAAATGTTCTGACATATCTACATAGTTTACTAGCAATTCCAGCAATAGATCGTGTTCGTCATAATGTGATAGCAGTTGAATCAGATGGTCATGTAATTGATTTAGTATGTTTACAAACAGATGTCGGTTATTTAGAAATAGGATTATCGACTGTAGATCGTTTGAATTTATTCTCAGATGGATATTCTCAATCACATGCATACTTTACAAATATGAATATTGGACTTACACTACTCGAAATTCCTAAAGATGAAAACGAAGAGGGTTTAAATCAGGATGAGGATATTGTTGAAAATGAGGATCAGGATATTGTTGAAAATGAGGAGCAGGATATTGTTGAAAATGAGGAGCAGGATATTGAAAAAGACGAGATTATATAAACTATATTTGATATTCAAGATTATAGTAGAATTTTACTTTATGAGCGATTCTACTGTAATCTATCTTTCATTTATCATTAAGTTATCTTTCATTTATGCCATAGATAAATCAGGTAAATCATCTAGATTAATATTAGGTCCTCTCATACGACGTTTTGTTCCACCACTACTACTACTACTACTACTACTACCTCCCATTCCAGTATTATTTCCTGTACCTGATGGCATTGAATTGGCTCGATTCATACTATTCACCATATTGAGTATATCGAGACCTTTGGTTTTGACAAGCATTTTAGACACTACAAAGAATGCTGCGTTCATGACTACTAAACCAAGTAATCTCATTTCAACAGGCCATTGTGATTCTTCTTCAACATATGACTTTTCACCAAGTTCAATAAGTAATCGCTCATAACTTACCATAGATAGAATCTGTTGTTGTGTAAATCCATTCATTTCAAATCCCATATAATTCCCTAACAAATACTCCATTAACATGAATCCGCCAATAAGATACGTTTTATATGTTTCAGCTGAGCTATCGACTGAAACTTGTCTTGAAATACGATCATATGATCGTTTCATAGTATCTAAATCAGAATGGATTGAATATGTAGGTATTTCAACATCACTATCCTTGTAAAATCGTTTGAGACGATCAAACTTTTGTAAAAGATCCTGTTTACGTCGTTCTGTTTCTTCACTTTCATATGCTACATTAGGAATAACACGTGACTCCATATTCAAATCTGCAAGGCTAGGTTGTTTCATATGATGTAATGAACCTGACAGATCTGAAGCATGTCGTGATGAACTACCACCACCACCACCACTACCACTACTAAACATAGCTTCTAAATCAGGTCTTTTATTAGGTGGTGATCTTAGAGGATATGCCGATGATCCGCTTGTGTTTCTACTATATACATTAACATCATCATGATCATCATCATCTCTATATCTAGAATGCGGTGGTGGTGGTGTAGTACCACGCGGTGGTAAATATTCATCATTATAATCATATTGTCGATCACGACTTGTATATCTACTAGATTCTCTAGATTCTCTGGGTTCATTATACCGATCAAGTGATTCTTTCACCGATGATTGATCTGAATAATTATCAAATCTCTCTCTTTGACTTCTTTCTCTTCTTGTACGATATGGTTCAGATATAGAATGTGAAACTTCAGAATCTACTGGAGAATCATCTCGAGTACGATTAAATGACATAGATGAAGACATACCTTGACTTTCTGGTGTTTGTCGTGGTTTACCAAAATCATCATCATCCTCATCCTCTGAAATATCATGTAATATGACTGATTTATATTTATTCAATAAATCATTAGGATCATCATTATTATCATCATTATTATCATCATTATTATCGGAATCATTGTCGGATCCACCATCATCATCATCATCACCATCATCACCATCATCGGAGCTATCATAATGTTCATCGACATCATTATCATCATCATTATCATCATCATTATCATCATCATCATGATCATCATCTGAATCTACAACTTCATTTTCATTATCTTTTACATGAAGATTTGGTCTTATCTGATTACGTGAGTATTGTTTTGGTAAAGATGTATTTTCTTGATATGAAGTATTATTACCTGGATATCGTGTATCACCAGATTCTGTCATTGTATTGACTAGTGTATTGAGTCGTTGAGATGTTGGAAATACAGAAGAAACTGTATTTGTAGATGTATCAATAGGAGCAAGGTATTCCTTATTGACTACAGCTGGTTTAATTTTATCTTTATTCTCAAGTAATTCTAGATACATTCTAGGCATTTTTCTAAATTGTACAATACGATCATTGAATCGTTTACGGGATAGAGGTATTTTTTCGATTGTAATCGGAATAGCCTTTGCTGTTACCATTTTGCTCACGTAGTAGAAGTTGTTTAAATCGTGAAAGTAAAAATACTTGATCTTGATTTGAATATAAAATACTCTGATATTTAATAAACAAATATGGCGAAACCACTGACAACAATGAATGTCACTGAACTTAAACAGACTGCACGTGAATTAGGAATTAGAGGATTTTCCAAATGGAGAGCTGCTGATAAATCACGTGCTATTACTATAATTCGCGAAGCTCAACGACAACAAGGATTTGACGAGAATGAACGTAAAGGATTTAGTAATGATCAGAATATAGTAGCAGAAATGATTGCTTCTGCTAGAACATATAGTCCAGATGAATTATCAGAGATGACACTTGGATCACTGAAAAAGTTAGCACGTGATTTAGGAATTACAGGATTTTCTAAATATCGTGTTAGAACACGTGGAGAACTTGAAAGACGTATTCTTGAAAAACAACCAACACCTCCAGAAATCGAAGAGAAAATTATGGAATCCGTACCGAATCAACCAAATCCACTCATTTCAACTTCAATTGGTACTAAAACGTATGAATTGATACAACTTATACTTCGTCTTCCAGTTTCAGAGCGTGAAACAGTTTTGGAACCTTACTTTACTTTGACACAAGTAGGTCGAGAAATGGCTGGAATTCCAGAGATTCAATCCGTTGAGACACCCATCGTTGATACCGTACCCGTTGAGATACCACTATCTCCTGAAGAGAAATCAGTTCCATCGGATATAATACCTCCTCCTCCTCCTCGTACACCAAGTCTTTCTCCAATTGATCGGGAAACTAAATATGAAGTATCTCCATCTGTTTTACCACCATCTCCTGAAGAGAAATCTGAACGTAGTTTCTTCGATAGTATGACAGAAACATTAGGTTCTATTATTGAAACTATTACACCTCAACTTACGAATCCAGATCCAGATCCAGAATCTCAATCACCACAAGATGATGATGATGATGAATCCAGTACTTTTGAACCTGCATATATATCATTTGGTTCTGATACTAGTATAGGTGAACAATTATCACCTCCTCGACAAGTACCAGCTGCTTTAGATATTCATTTAGATGATTTAGTAGATGATTCCAAAGATATCGGTATTCCAGTACGTACACGTCGTGTATTACAACGAGCACGTACAGCAGCTGCTGAATCACTGGCAACTGATCGTAGGACAATTCGTCTATCACCAGGACAATTAGAGAATATACTGACAGAAATGGAAACTCAAGCTCCTACAGATGATGTTCTTTCAGAGTTACCACGATTGGAACAAAATATTCGACGTTGTCTTGGACTTCTCTAATATATAATCATCTTTTTCGTCATCATCTTTTTCGTCATCATCTTTTTCGTCATCATCTTCGTTTGTGATATTCACCCATACATTGACCTGAAAACACCAACAAGGCTTATCCTCGTTCATACTTGCATATTCTACACCACATCGATCACATATTAAATAACTTAGAATCAGATTAATACTAAGTTGTGATAGATATGGAGTCAATAATTCCTGAATTGTATTTTGTAATACATTCCCACGAAATATTTGATATTGATAGAATAATGCTAGTATTGAACAATCATTGGATGTCATCCGATCTTTTAGTATACTCGAAAAAAAAGGCCTCATCTATTATATAAAAATGGATTACGCACTTCGAATCAATGGATTCCAATGTCCTAATATGAATATTTTGAATGAGAATAAAGTAGATTCGATTTTACATCTTGAATTTGCACGTGTCAAATCTCGTATATCTAAATGGCATAAACGGAATGAATGGTGGGGACCTATTGTATGGCGATACTTACATAGATCTGCAGTAGAATGGGATACACTTCAACAATACCCTGAACTGTTATTACCTCATCAATATACGATTATGTATGAATGGATATCACGTGTATATGAAATTGTACCATGTCCAGATTGTCGAACACAATTACGTAAACGGACAGCATTTTCTCATTCATTAATTAATACTCCTGGAGCATTATCGCGATTCTTTTTTGATCTTCATAATGATATAAATATCAAATTAGGTCATCCTGTTATTACATGGAATGATGCGTGTCGTATTTGGGGAATTACTACCGGTAGTGATGACGAAAATGTTGTCGAGAATGCATAAAATTGAAACAAATCAGATTTTGAATTAAGATTGAAACTATTCTACTCTTCATTAAAAATACTCATTGTATTTCAAATAATCACCAGGATTCGAATATATACTATGTTTCTATCTAGATGGTTTCAACGAATACAATCGCATGTCTCAGATCGTATTACAAAATGGCAACATGCATTACATATTTATAACAAGATTGAAGCTAGGAAATCTGCATTACAAACATCATCAGTTGTGACATCCTCTACTTCTTCAGCTACTTCTTCAGCTACTTCTTCAGCTACTTCCGTTTCATCATCATTAAGTCTTGAGAATTTCAAGAAGTATAGTGATATATCAAGTGATTGGAATATTACAGAGACTTTACAGAAATCACGTACATGTATAGTAATATGTATGAATCGAGTGACTGAGTTACATTCTAGTGAGAATACACCAAACTCTGTATGGATTACACAAAAAGAACCCTATACAGAATGTGTTTTGAAATTTGTATCAAATACACGTCAAAAAATGCTACAACATGAAATTCGAATATTACGTACATATTCACAGATTGATGGTATTATTAAGATATTAGGCTTTGGTCTTTGTAGAAGAAGTGATACTGAGGTTTCTACATGGGTTGCACTTGAACGTGCATTAGGAGGTGATTTATTCGATTGGTTAATTAATCAACCTACTGAATTGACAGATGAAACGATTCATCAGATTTTGAGTCGTATTGTGACAATTTTACAACATTGTCATTCCAAAAGGTTATATCATTTAGATTTGAAAGCTGAGAATATTGTACTTCGAAAACCAGATGATTTAGACTCAATTGCTCTAATCGATTTTGAAGGATCTATTCTTTTAACACATGGACAAACATACAATTCACTTGCAGTACAACGAAGAATTCAATTGACACCATCATATGCACCACCTGAACTTATTATGCATAATTCCATTGAAAACAAACATATTAGTGCAATTGATTCATGGGAACTCGGTATTTTAGCCTATACCATTGCAGCACGTTGTCATCCTTTTCAAGGTAATACACATACTGAACTAATTCACTCAATTCTATCAGGTGTATATGAATGGCCTGATGAATGTAGTTTTTCATCTCAAGGACGTAAATTTATTCAAGGTCTTCTACAAATTAATCCTGAAAATCGGACACAAATTACCAAGATGAACGCAAATTCTTTATGGAAGCTTTGAGAACCCTTATGGAGTACTAATCGAGGTACAAATAATCAGATAAAAGATATTATATTGACCTATTGTAGATACTTTATACACAATACCGATCTCTTTCACCATTATGTCATTTGATACCGTAGAAGAGACATTATACCCAGAACCTGTTGTTGGTATTGAAGTTTTTCCTAATGAAAATTCTTCAACTAATGATACCGATCAAATTCTAATTGGATACCGAATTGTTCGGTTAAAATCCACAGGACGTATATTTACACGTCCTCGTTTACATTATATGAACCAAAAAGGATGGATTGCTACAATTGTCCTTGTAGTTGTATGCTTCCCTCTAGCTATACTTCCGTCTTTATTTTCAAGTAGTTATGATACCTTCCAAATTCCAGTATATACTACTGTAGTACCATTACCTCATAATAAGACCTCATAAGAATATCACATCATTTCTTATTCGGACACTTTTTTTTTGTAATAAAAATCGAATATGAAATTAACTATTTTATGACTCTAAAATAAAAGAGACAATGAATTTACAACGAGATAATTCAGATACCGAGGATGAAAAATACTGGTTGGATTATGAGGATGACACACATATCCCATCTCCAAGAAGACCTGGTCCTACAGCAACACTTACACAAGATCAAATTGATTTGATATACATTGATTTATGGAGTCGTCTTGTACGTAATACTGGATCGAATCATGATATTCTAGTGATTCTTGAAGATTTATTATGGCTTCATGATCGTGGATTAGATGTAGATCGACTTATTCCTCCAGGTATTCCTGGACTTGAAAATCATGTTGGATCTAATGTATTATTTATTGCGATTGGTACACGTGCTCATGACGATATTTTTCAAATGTTACAACGTATGCAAGCTAATATGTTTCTAGAAACGTCTTTTGGTCTTCCATTTAGTCTATATATTGCTACAGTACGTGATCAGGATAATGTGTATCGTGCAACCCGAATACCATGGGGTGAACCAATGCCAGATCATATTTGGAATAATTGGATTGTACCAACATTTGGAATTGGAAGTGATCGGTTCGGAGTATTAGATTATGGTCAACTTGATACTTTGGGTACTCAAAGATTATTGAATGATTTTGCAAATCGTCAACAACCACTCAATTTACATAGTATTGAATTTATGGGATACATATATAATCTCATAACTCTATTAGGTGCAAATGTCAATACAATTGATCCTCAATCTGGAGAGACAATCTTTCAAATTGCCCTTGAAAGAGGTGCTAATATTGAAACCATTGATACAATGCTTGTTACAGGAAATGTCGATTTACTTCTTCAAAATAGACTCGGAGTTACTCAATTAGAAACATTACTACGTCATTTATCAGAGTATGAATATGGTGAAGATGAGACACAATTTCAATACCCTGAAGTCATAGATGATATTGTCTTACCTGTTGTATTGGCTATGATGACAAATACTCGACAACGAGATTGGCTTGTTGATATTGCATTAGAAACCTATAATATATGGCTTCTTGATGTATTACTTTTACATACATTACAACCTCTTCCATTATTCGCATATGCTGAGTTAAATGCTATGGCTGGATTTTCAGCAATTACATCTTTATTACTTGAATCACAGATCTATCAACGATTTGGTTTACCTCAACCTACAAATATGGAAGAATTGGAAGCATCACTCCAAATTATTCAAAATTTACCTAGAGAAATCACAGAACATGATCCAACTATTCGAGAGGATCTTATCCAACAACTTGCAGCAACACCCTATATGGAATATGCATATAGACATACTTCTGTAGAATCAGATGAGGATCAGGATAATAATATGGATTATTTTGACTTTGAGAGTAAAATGTAAAAGTTTGAAGATGATTTTTTTTTATACAATCAAACAATAGTAGTATGATGATAATATTGATTTGATTGTATAAAAAACTCGATGTATAATTACTCTTCTGTACTTTCGTCTTGATTCATAGAATATGGATTCATAGGATTACCACAACATTTCTTGAATTTTCTTAAGGAACCACATGGACATTTGCTATTACGTGCAACACGACCGAAGAATGGAGTACGTTCAGGTGGTAAGGTAACCGGATCTGGAATCCCGGATTTTTCGCCTGTGGACATATCTTCCTCTGTATATCCCCATCTTGTATACCATATATCTCCATATGCTTCAAGCATACATCTTTGTTCATCTTCTGTCAAATACATAGGATGCATTCCAGATTGTAATGCAGTAGTACTATATCCTACAGCATCATCAATAGGTGGTTTCTGAGGATTGATTACCAGACTTGTTTCAAAATTAACATCTTTATAGACGGATTCACCAATAGCTTTATACTCTGCAATTTGCTCAGGTGTCATACTAGCACGTGCACTCTGAACCATTGGATTATTGAATAAACTACCATCAAAAACTCCTCGATCAATTGTTTGATCTTCATTACTCGATTGATAGATTTTATTTGAACTCATTCTATTTTGGACAATTTAGACGACGGTTTTAAGTCACGATCAAACCTTGATTTAAAATCGTCATTCTTATTCTGTAATCACTTATTATTATTATTATTATACGTCATGAATTCATGTATTTGTTCCTATTGCGGAGCATCATGTGGAGATAATGCTACATTACATGAGCATATTCAACATAATCATCCATTAAGAATGTCGTCAGGATCAGGTGGATCAGGTGGATCAGGTGGATCTCAATCTTCAAGACCCTCTCAATCTTCAAGACCCTCTCAATCCCCAAGATCATCTTCAAGGTCATCTTCAAGGTCATCTTCAAGGTCATCTTCAAGGTCATCTTCAAGGCATTCCTCCTCTTCACAACACCCTTCACAACACCCTTCACAACACCCTTCACAACACCCTTCACAACACCAAGATACTAGTAATGAATGGAAATCATGGTATCATGAAGCAATTACACGTCATGATGATGCTATGTCTGAAAATACTGCACTTCAAGCTCAAAATCGTCGTTTAATTAATCAATTACGTCTTGTATCATCATTTTCAGTTATTGATAATTCAACGACTGAAGAACTTGAAAGTACAGTCGAATCACTTCGTCTAGAAATCGAACAACTTCATTCAGATGCTGAAGAAAAACGGATATCGATACGTGAAACGAAATTACGTCATGCTGATGAATTACAACGACTACAACATGAATTAGATTCTTTACGAAAACATTCTGAGACTGAATCACAACGACTTATACAACGATGTAATGATACAGCAAATACTATTTATCAACGATTATCACAAGAACGTGAAACATATCAATCACAACAATCAATACTTCGTGAAAAAGCGGATCGTCTTCAACAGTCTGAATCACTTCTGAAAACACAAATTGCTGAATTGAGTTTAACAACTACAAAGACTAATCAAATATTACGCCAGAAAGAGTCTGAACGTTTGAATGCACTTTCAGAATGTTCAATTCTAAATCAACGAATTGATACAATGATTCTTGAACATAAACGTGCTTTAGAAATTCGTGACCAGGAATCTAAACGATGTATATCTCAATTAGAAACAAGTCTTACTGAATCTCAAAATGATGTCAAAGCTGCTCGTATTGAGTTGAAACAATCGATTCAAGCGCAAAAACAACAACGTGATCGACATGTTGTTGAATGTGCTGAAAATCATGCAACTTTGAAACGCGCATCTGTCAAAGTCCAACATATGTTAGATCAAATGAAAGCTGAGAAACGACATTATGAAACAAGTCTTGTAGAACGTAATGATATATTCGACCAAATCCAAAAACGACTTCAACGCCAAATTGATGATTTATCTACTACAGTTCGTCAGTATGAATCTGAAAAGATTATTTCGAATCAATGGCAAATCCGACTCCAAGAATCTGAATCTGCTCGTCAAAATGCTGAAAAACGATTATCCAGTATTATACAAGAACATGATGATGCAATCAAACAGTCAAGTACTAGTCAAGATCAAATCCAATGTCTTGATGAAAAGTTGAAGAAATCTGAGAATGAATTGATAAGTCAAAGACAAACCTTGAAATTGTATGAATTGAATGTCAAAGAAACCAAACAACGTGCAACTGATCTAGAGACTGAAATGAAAATGGTTCGTAATCAATATACGACATTATTTGAACAACATCAAATAATCATTCAAAATACACGTGATTCAGCACGGGATGGACAATCCTATGCATCCTCGATGCAAGCTGAAGTCGGTACTTTACTATCGACAATTGAACAACGTGATACAAAGTTGAAGAAATTACATATACGTATTCATAATGATCGGAGTTTAGAACATGATTTACAACGATCTCAAGAACGTATTGAAAGACTTCAAGCAGATTTAGAACGTTCTCGGAAAAATACTGAAGATGTTGAAAATGATCGTATACGTCTTGTTAATGAAAATGAACAAGGCAAATATTATATTAGTCAACTTGTCCAACGTTTCAATACATCTGAAGCATCACTGAAAATTGCAAATCAAGCACGTACTGAACTAGAATCACGTCTTGAAACTGTCATTGAACGTCATACAAAATGTATGACATCATTACATGAAACAGAAAAACAACTGGCTGATTCACATATTCAAATCCAAAGTCTTGAACAAGATATACATCATCTAACTTTATTACTTGAGACGAAAACCTCTGAATTAGAATCTAATGAATGGACAACACGGAAAGAACTCATTGATACATTAAGAACAGATAATACTGCACTTCAAACTCGAATCTCTGAATTGGAAAAATCGAGAGTTGAAACTGTTTCTGAAATTCAACGATTAAATCAAGAACGTGATACTCTTCAAGAGAATCATACATCTTTAGCGACAAAAACAGTACGTATTGAAGAACGTGCTGTATCTGAAATCCGAGCATTACAGACTGAAATTCAACATTATCATGAACAGATTGAAAAACTTCAAAAAGATATTCAACAATTACGGACTGAATTGAATGAAGCACATGCTGCAACGCGTATTGCGAATGAGCAAGCAGGACGATTAGCAGATCAAATCCAATCGGACCGGAATCGTTGGGATATGTCTGAAGTATCATATAAACAAGTTCTTGAAACATTACGCAAAGAACACGATGAAGCTATTACAACACAAACAGAATTGAATCGGCAACTTTCCCAAATATGTCAAACGCATACTGAATCAAATGATACATACCAACAAACAGTTGATCAAACAAAACATGATATGCAACTTATCATTCGAACCCTTGAAGATCAAATAAGTCTTTTGACATCTGAAAAGAAGACAGCTCAGAAAACAATTGATGAAATGACACGAGAATTACGAAGGATTGGACCTTATGTTGAAGAATATCGATCACTCAAAACTGGAAAGTCTGACCTTGAAATTGAAAAGAATCGATTAGTTGTCTCTTTACAGAAATCGAATCAAGAACTTGAAAAAGTACAAACTCAATTGATATCTATAACACAACGAGCTGTAACAGCTGAAACAGAATGTAATCATATGACATCATTAGTTCAATCGATTGAAAGTACTTTGAAAGAGAAATCAGATGCATTATGTATATTACAATCAACAAGTCAACGAACTGAATCTGGATTACAGAAAAAGATTAGTACACTTGAAAGTAAAATCTCATACCTTCAAGGTGAGAAATCATCACAATCAAGTATTACAGATCAACGTGAAAGATTACAAAATGAAAATGAACAACTACGACAACAAATCAATACATTACAAAACAAATATAATCATGAATTATCATGTATAGAAACATTACAAAAATCGTTATCTGATACAGAACATACCCGGAATAATGCTGTACAGAAATCTGAACAATTCGAAAAACGGATTATAGAACTGACAGAAATCGTCCGGAAAACAGAAGCAAGATCAAGGAGTCTTCATGAAACACTCGAATATACTCGTACATGTGCTACAAACTATAACAACGATTTTGAGCGAGTATCCAATGAATTACGTCTCTTACATGAAAAAGAGAAAGATCTTCAAATCCAATTATCCTCTACATGTGATACATGTAATAGTATCCAATGGGAATTGAAACGAACACAAGAAGTTATCCAAAGTTCACAAGAAACGATTAAGAAATTAAATGAGGAGAAAAATACTTTACAACTTGAACAACGAGAATTGGAGAAATCATATCGTGATACACAATATAGACTCGCAATCCTTGAAGAAACATCTACAACATCCTTATTACGTAGTAAATATGAGGAATGTGCAGAAGCACTTGAAAAAACAAGACAATCTGTTATTGAACTCAAAACAGCATTATCTGAAGCAACTGAACGAGAATATGCATTGAAAGCCACTGTAGAACATGCAGGAAAATCCAGTCTTCAACAAGGAGGTATTTTAGCAGAATCCCGAGCACGTATTATAGACCTTGAGAAACAACTCAAGGATATTAGTAGTCGTCCTACACATGAGCAATATGCTGAAGCAAGAAAGTCAGCTGAACAATGGTCAAGTGAACATCGTAGTATGACACGTAAAATGATGGAAGTACAACGAAGACTTGATTTATTACATACTACACAACAACAACTTTTACAAGTTGAGAAATCACTCCAATCTGAGAAATCACGTGTGATTGCACTTCAAAAAGAAAATAAACATGCATTCCAATCTGTATATGAAAGAGATACACGTATCAAAGAATTACAGAAACAACTCAAACATGTTAGTGATACTATGTTGATATATCGAAAACAAATTGAAGAATTGACATCAGAAGTCACACGAATCCAAGAATATCCCAAGAAAATGGATGAAAAAGTCAAACGATTACGTGATAATAGTTTACAAACGATTCATCAGTATATCCAGAAAGAACAAAAAGCTATCGCAGATCATCGAAAAACACAAGTACGTGCAGATGAATTGTCTCAAGCAGTTGAAATGTTATCACATGAAGTAAATCAAGCACGTACTGAAGTAGACGAGTTACATGCTATCAAGGATACATTACGTAATGATTATATATCTAATCTGAATGCTCAGAAACATTCACATGAACAAGAAAATCAACGACTTGCAAAACAACTTGATGACCGGAATCAACGTGTATCTGCATTAGAAGCTAGAATGGAAAGTATGCTTAAACAAATGATTCAACATGATTCTAGAATGTAACGGAGTAACGGAGTAACGGAGTAACGGAGTAACGGAGTAACGGAGTAACGGAGTAAGTAGGTAGGTAAGTAATGATGATGATGATGATAAATGTATTATTTTTTTTATAAGACAAAATAATACACATACACACACTAAAATGTCGTTTCGTATTAATCCACCTAGTAAACCAATCCGATATTATACCATTATAGTCGATCGTGGTGAACTTGAAACACATCCTGAAGATCATGTACTCGTTAGACTCAAGAAATCACAACAACAATCTGCTTTATATCCTAAACCACAAAGACGGACACTTGAACGTATTGTACAAGATCCTATTACACAAGAATGGTCTACAATCAAAACATATCCTGGAGAAATGGAATAAGAATGTTTATTATCTAAGTCGAAGAACTAAATGAAGTGTACTTTCTGCTTGGATATTATAATCTGCCATTGTACGTCCATCTTCAAGTTGTTTTCCAGCGAAAATAAGTCGTTGCTGATCAGGTGGGATACCTTCTTTATCTTGGATTTGTTGTTTGATAGTTTGAATTGTATCCGATGGTTCAAAATCTAGAGTGATTGTTTTTCCAGTCAGTGTTTTGACAAAGAGTTGTTTAGTATTATTAGACATAATGGATTCATAATACTATTCATATCAGATTTTAAGTAGATTCATATGGATGATCATGATAAACCACTTGAACTAGAAAAACATCTAATTGACCTTTAATAGGTACATTCGATTTCTTCTTCTTAGGCTCCTCATCCTGTATTTCTTTGGCATCTGTAATAGGTAATAAAGAAAGCATCATTAATTCTCGTGTATCATTATGAATAATGGTAGGATCATCTGTAAGAAGTCGTGGTTTGAAAGTAATTGAAGTAATTGTATTACTTGCGAATTGAGTCATATGTGACTGATCTTGATAATCAAGGACAATTATACCAGATCCAGAAGCCATCACTTGAATTTCACGAACACATGTGACAGGTTCAAACATCGCTACAATTGGCTCTTTCAGAATATTTCTAGATCCAGCGTTAGATCCAGCGTTAGATCCAGCGTTAGATCCAGCGTTAGATGCAACCCATGGAAATGCTCTACCAATCACATAATTAGCAGGACCCTGTGGACCTTTCTCACCTTTCTCGCCTTGGTCACCTTTATTACCCTTTTTACCTTTCGGTCCTACGTCACCTTTATCACCTTTCTCGCCTTGGTCACCTTTCTCGCCTTTATTACCTTTGGATCCTTGTGGTCCGGGTATTCCTTGAGGACCATGTGGTCCTTGGAGTCCTCGTGGAGTCATATATCGTGTTGTACTGGAACCACCAACAGATGGGCGTATTGAATCCAGTGTAGATGATGATGATGATGAAGAAGAATCGCTCATTTCTTGTGTTGAAGAAATATTCAGTTCTACAGAATTTACATCTGTATTGAGCTGATCATTTGTATGTACAAGACGACGACGAGGAATTTTAATAATTGGAGATGTGGGTTTAGGTGCTGGATTAACTAACGGAGCAATTGCCGCAGCTGCTCCTGATGCATTACTACCGGTAGTTGTAGAAGATGTTTTAGAGGATCCACCAGAGCGAATACGAAATGTCATAATGAAAAGAAGAATAATTAATTATCACAAAAATAAACGTAGCCTTAAATCTAGACAAAATATCAAACCTGAAAGATATTTAAACATTCTTTTAGTGACGCTGAAATGACTGAATTCGTTGAGAAATACAAATGGGCATTTCAGCTCGCTGCTGGTGTTGCTCTTCTCGGCTTTGTAGTTTATACATTTCGTAGTATTACATCACTTTCGTATCAAAATGAGATATTACATAATGAATTAGAGAATAATTATAAATGTTTGTATGATCTTCAACGTACAGTAACACGATTACCAATTCAACAAGCTTCTACATCATCTTCTACAGCACCCCTAGCACCCGTACGGGTATCACAACCAGCTACACGTATACCTCAGGAAAAACGTAGACGGGTTTCATCTTCATCCTCATCATTAATATCAACTCCAAAAGTTCATTTCGAAACTCCTATGAAATCATTCATAAATAATAATTATACTGAAAATGATGATGTGCGTTCATTTGCATCTGAATCAAGTTTTGATTTGATGGAACAGGATTATCCATTAATTGATGATAGTAAATTCCTTGAGAATGAATCTAATATGCATATGTTATATGATTTTGAAACTCAAAATGAGAATAACTTTGAACAGAATTTTATTGAGAATGATGTAGATTTAGATGATATAGATTTAGATGATATAGATTTAGATGATGTAGATTTAGATGATGCACATTTAGATGCTGAGATTGAAAGTGAACTTGAATCATTAGACATCATAAAGACATCATAAAGACATCATAAAGACATCATAAAGACATCGTAATTAGAAATTAACATTCACAAAATAGATACGTTTTATTTGTTTCAATTATCATGGGTACATTTGAAACATGGTATGAAATTTACAATACATCGTTAGAACAATTATATATGATTTTCCTACGCCGGTTTAAATATTTGTATGGAAAGAGTAACCCTTGGACTTCTCAACACTATCGTTCATTCTGCTATGCCATATTCACGCAATCCTCTGGCGAAATCCACCCCTTGGACATCGATTATGGAAGATTTGATTGAATGTCATCTAGAATTTAATGAATATATTGATACATATCATTTACCTATGCTACAACACTGGGATTTAGCGATATGGGATAATTTCTTTTCATGTCTACATAATACAGACTATGAACTTTCCGAACTAAATCATACATTATATGATGATGATGACGATGAACTTGATTTATACGAATCTTAATATGAAATGAAATGATGTTAAGATTTATTGATTAATTGTCAAATAATATGATGATGTATCTAGAAATTCTATCCATGGGATTGCATTCCATTCCAAAATAGGTTGAATACATTGTCTCCAATTGAATGGAAGTATTGAGTAAACTTTCAGAATACGTTCTCGAATTCCTAAAAGTCTTCGAATCGTCATTAGACTCTCATCTGGAATAGTATCAAGTATTAATAATTCCTTTTTCAATTGAGATAAAAGTAAGATTGAATGAGTTGTTGATAAAGTAGGTGGAATTGTATATGCAATAGATGGTAATGTCATTCTAGTTGTTTCTAATGGAATTGGACACATCTCATCCTTATCACTTTGTTCAGCCCATTCTAATACCTTATCAAGTGGACTCCCACTCCCACTTGGACTCCCACTTGGACTTTCACTTCCACTCCCGTAGCTGCTGTCTTGTGAGTTTGATCCAAATTCAATTACATAAGGATCTGGATATGATTGTGGTGGTGGTGGTGGTGGATCAAGAATATTCTGGAAATAAGGTTGGATATCAGAGTATGTAGTACGTATATACTCAATTATATCTAAGGGTCGTTGTTGACATTTGAGTCCTTCTCTAGAATTATCCTCTAAATGTTTGTTGAATGATTGTGAAAATGTCCGAATTTCTTTGATACTTTTGAATTCTTTGGAATATGTACTTGGATCAAAACAACGTGTAATTTTGAATATCATTTTCACTTCTGATCGTGATAATGTACGTGATGTAATAATTTGATACATAGAGGATACTAGGATTTTGAGGATATTTTCTAAAGGACAAAAAGGTTGAAGAGTAGATTGATCAATTCCAACTGTACTACACTCTGTATAATCCACAAAAACAGGTTTAGTATGTGATGTAATTTGAATGAAATCACCTGTACTTGTACATATTACACGATGTGTTAATTCTGGAAATGTTTCAATACGAATTGCTTTAGGTGTCAAATGATTATATCGTAATCCTACTGATTGTTGTGCTATATCAAGTGTAATGAGAATCTCAAGAATCAAAACCATGATTTCACGTAAATCAATGGCTATTTCTCGAATCCATTGTATCATTGTTAATGATGGTATAGGTGTTGTAATCATTAATTCAGATGTTACAAAATATGTATATACAAATGAATTGGATGGTATACGATTCATTATACTCAATCTAGTTGCAAGTTCAAAGTAATCATCCTGTCGTCTTCGTAAAATGGTAATAGGTATATATCTACCACCATTTCTAAGATTAATACATGAGATGTTTGTATACAAAGATGGCATTGAAATAGGAGCATGACTTCTCTTGCCTAATAATGTTGGATTGTCTAGGAAGAAACGTTGAATATGATTATATTCTTGAATCCATGTTGGAACTATCATTAAAGTATCATCATGTATTTCATCTAAATCTTCATCCAAGAATAATAAGGATGGTTCAATCATATAATTTTGTATAACATTAGAAGCTTGATTCAATTGATATGTATATTGATCAATCACTAGATCTGATGTATACATTGTACTATATGTAGCATCATGGATATTACATAATACTTGACAAAGATGATCAAGTATATGACTACATTGAAGTTTAGTATCATACACTTTTTTTGCTTCAGAGATAATCTCAAGACATTCATTTTCATGATTCATACACCATAAAATACATTCATATAAATCACTCAAATCTTCTGCAATAGGAATATAATGCTTATAAGGTTCAAGATATTGATCATACCATACTGTATATTCACTAGGAACTCTCAGAATCAAAGACCCAGACCCTAATTCAGCTGCAAGTCGATATGCAGCGACATGTCCAGGAATATGTAAAATAAATTTATACTGAGATTGTTCAGCAAGTGATAATGGTGATACTAATGGTACAAGAAGTGTATCAATAATATCAATATAGGGTGATCCTTGAATTTTCCGTGGTCGTGTATTCCAAGATGTAATACCTGCATCTAATAATGGTAACCCTAAAGGACTTATCCGATTCTCTTCATAACTCATCAAAGCTGCACGTAATCGTGGATTCGTTTCAGGTGTAACCCCAAAACCTGTAGATGATCCACGGAATATCGCAGTTGGAATTCGATCAGCCCATACTAATGAAGTGGATAAATCACATTCATCATAGGATCGTGTTTTAGGGAAATGTGTCAAATATGGTTCCTGATACATAACACGACCCCAGTCATCCCATGTCGGAATTGGAATATCAGCAAACCGCTCACCTGAACACATGGATAGAATAGGAATATAACGTGGATATGCATGAGATAGTAATGGTGTATTATTACCAAACCATGCAGAATAAGGTTCAGTTCCATCTCGTGTCAAAAGTGGTGCATCACGACGATTAATGAAAAAGTCGACATCAGGAATTGTATGTGTTTTACATAGAGTTGTAAACATATGACGTAGTGCAGGTTCACCTGAATCACCTTCATGAATTGGATATTCGTACCTGATTAACGCATTATTAGCATACCATTTACGAACATCTTGATGAACTTTGGATGGATTAAATATATGACCTGTTGATTCAGAACTTTGACGTAACATATCAGAAATAGATCGAAATCGCTCAGGATTCACTTGAATCTGATCTGAAAATTCGTTCTCAAAAGAGGATTTACTAAATGGTAAAAATGTCCGTAACATACCCTCCCGAATTTGAACATATATACCTTTCTTGAATTTATCGAATATATACGAGAATGTAGATTCAATATCTAACATATTCACTCCTTGATATCCATCAAAAGAAAATGGTAGTGATGGTGATAGTGATGGTGATAGTGATGGTGATAGTGATGGTGATAGTGATGGTGATAGTGATGGTGATAGTGATGGTGATCCAGTACACAATCGAGCCATTCTTCGGAATTGATGTTTATTTCCGGCAGTCGGTTGATATTGTAGAAAATGTTTATACTTGGGATTTGTATGAGTACGTTCTGGAATCATTCCATCCTCATAATCCGATTTATGAAAAGATCCTGGTAATTCATCTGTTACAGAGGAAATGACATTTTCAAGAGATATTTTAGAAAGTG
>Ga0306866_1000178_pt1 | contig 24937 bp, 25 predicted proteins | sample AntRauTorckE5432_FD_190450 | JGI IMG/M metagenome (GOLD analysis project Ga0306866, IMG submission 190450) | Saline lake microbial communities from Rauer Islands, Antarctica - Metagenome Torckler E5 #432 (v2) (version 2) | ecosystem: Environmental > Aquatic > Non-marine Saline and Alkaline >...
AACAAAAACAGCGACTCAAAAGGTCACTGCTTCTTCGATGTTCGGGGATAGGGATTCGAACCCCAATTGACGGGATCAGAACCCGTTGTCCTACCATTAGACGATCCCCGAATGATTGTTTGATAACCTTTAAATATATTAATTAGATTGAATTTTTGTGTCCCACCTTTTTGGTGGGTCGCTTAGAAGGTGACTACTATTAGCTTTGGTCGCCAGAGAGACGACACAATTCTCGAAAATTAAAGATCAAAATCATTTTAGCGTAATAAAGAAGATTTGAAAAGATTTGTTGTTATTCCATTGACATTAATAACTTTGTATGAGAGAATAGGTTTACTGAATTTATCAGTAACGTTTTTAACGTAATGGATAGATTCTAACAATTTTTAATGGATTGAGTCGATTTTCTGTTAGGATTGTTTAAATTCCAATAAATACAATATTTATGCAAGGTATTATTGAAAAAGTAACTGAAAAAGGTTTTGGTTTCATCAAATCTGATGAACACGAAAAAGGAATCTTTTTTCACGCTACTTCTCTAGAGGGTGTTGACTTCGAAGAATTAAACGAAGGAGACAAAGTAGAATTTGAGTTACAAGAAACTCCTAGAGGTTTAAATGCTTCTAACGTTACAAAATTATAAAGATATCTTTATTATAGAGTAGTTAGATGAAAAATCCCCGCCGAAAGGTGGGGATTTTTGTTTTGTCTTAAATTAAAAAGAAAAACCGAATAAATATTAGAAGAAAGTCTCTCAAGCAGGGCACTCTCTTCTGGTCCACAAAATAAAAAACCGCTTTGGTTGTGGAGACAGGATTGGTCACAAGTATTTTTTCTGACGAAAAAATCTTTCGACCCCACCTCGCGGTACTTACCTTATCTCACTTCGTTCGTTAAACTCGTACAACGCTGTGGCTTTCAAGTCCTGACGAAAGTGAATCAGTTCACTTTCTTCTGATCCACAAATAAAAAATCCCCGTTGGGGGATTATTTTATTTGTGGACCAGACAGGACTTGAACCCGCTACCTCCTCAGTGCAAATGAGGTGCTCTACCAGGTGAGCTACTGGCCCGAAAATATTTTTTTACAACATAAGTTATTGAAAAAAAAGTGGGCATATCAAGATTCGAACTTGAGACCTCAACATTATCAGTGTTGCGCTCTAACCAACTGAGCTATATGCCCTAATTATCTTAATATAATCAAGTAAAAAATATTTAGAATATCTTTTTAAGTCTATTAAATAAGCCAAAAAACTTAACATTTTAAGGCACAAGAGAAATTATAGCAAAAACTTGTTTTTTGTCCAGTGATTATTTTAAATGTCAATATAATTCAAAAAGAATTGACATAATCTAAAATTAGCAATATAATTTTAAAAAGGAAACTTATTAAAGCCAATAAAGTGAAATTTAAAGTAATGAGTGGTTTGAATTATTCGCTGGAAAACATTTTAAGAAATGTTGGTTATTTTGCTATTTTTGACAGAAAGACTCAGAAAGGCAGTTTTGTTAGAAAAATAACTGGAGAACGCTATCCTCGTTTTCATCTATATCTCAAAGAAATTGGCAATGAAATAATTTTTGATTTGCATTTAGATCAAAGCAAAAATGTTTATTCTGGTCAAAAAGCGCACAATGCTGATTATGAAAGTCCAGAAGTGAAACAAGAACTGGTCAGAATTTTTCAAGAAGTGAAAAAAGCCATTCCTCAAAAACCTGAGAAAGAGATAGTGTTAGAAAATAAATCTAACGATAATAAACAGCCTAATTGGCTTTCGAAACTTTTTAAGAAATAAATTTTTTTATATTTAAATACCTGTGACTTTAATTGAGTTCACGGGATTTTTTTAATTTTCTTGAATTAAAAGAGTTTTTAAGATAAACTAAAGAGGCTTTGATATTTAAAAGACTTAAATTATATTAATAACATGTCAGAAGAAAAATCAACTCCAAAATATAATTTCAAAAAAATTGAACAAAGGTGGCGGGAAAAATGGGAAGCGGATAAACTTTATCAACCTAATTTAAATAAAGCTGAAAAACCTTTTTACAATTTAATGATGTTTCCGTACCCCAGTGCTGAAGGATTGCACATTGGAGGAGTCTATACTTTTACTGGAGTGGACACATTTGGTCGTTTTAAAAAAATGCAAGGCTATGATGTTTTTGAACCAATCGGCTTGGATGGTTTTGGAATTCATAGTGAGAATTATGCTATGAAAATCGGAGAACACATCAAAGAAGTCTCCAGAAGAACTGAGAAAAATTTTTATCGCCAACTTTCATCTATCGGAAATATGTATGATTGGTCACGGACGGTTGAAACTTATAAACCAGAATATTATAAATGGACTCAATGGTTATTCTTACAACTTTTTAATAAAGGCTTAGCTTATCAAAAACAGGCTAAAGTTAATTGGTGTCCAGGTTGTAAAACTGTTTTATCTGACGAACAAGTGATTCAAGGACTTTGCGAGAGATGTGATTCTCAAGTAGAAAAAAAAGAACTTAAACAATGGTTTTTCAAAATCACTGATTATGCTGAACGACTTTTAAAAAATCTTGATTGGATCGACTGGTCAGAAGATGTTAAGACTAACCAAAAAAATTGGATTGGAAAATCAGAAGGAGCGAAAATAAATTTTCTAGTCAAAAGTCAAAAGTCAAAAGTCAAAAATTCTTTGGAGGTGTTTACCACCAGACCAGATACTCTTTTTGGAGCGACTTATATGGTTTTGGCTCCCGAGCATCAATTGATTGAAGAATTGAAAGATAAGATTGAAAATTGGGAAGAAGTAAAAAAATACATCAATCAAGCTAAAGCCAAATCGGAGCAAGAACGAAAAGAAGATGAAAAAAGCAAAACTGGAGTGGAAGTCAAAGGCATTAAAGCCATCAATCCAGTCAATGAAGAAGAAATCCCGATTTGGATTGCCGACTATGTTCTAGCTGGCTATGGAACCGGGGCAATTATGGCTGTGCCTGCCCATGATGAAAGGGATTATGAATTCGCGAAAAAGTATGATTTAAAAATTATTGAAGTTGTTAAAAATAAGATTGAAGGGGAAAAGAATAAAGAAAACGATTGTTTTTCAGGAAAGGGAATTGCTATTAATTCAGGTTTTTTGGATGGAATGAAAACCGAAGAAGCTAAAGCCGAAATGATTAAATGGCTAAAGGAAAAGAACTTAGGAGAAAAATCAATTGATTATAAATTACGAGACTGGTGTGTTTCAAGGCAACGCTATTGGGGTCCGCCAATTCCAATTATTCATTGTGATAAATGTGGAACTGTTCCAGTTCCTGAAAAAGATTTGCCGGTGGAATTGCCAGATATGGAAGATTTTTTACCAGAAGGAAAAGGCAAAGGACCACTGGCTAAGAATGAAGAATTTGTAAATACTATTTGTCCAGAATGTGGAGCACCGGCTAAACGCGAAACTGATGTTTCCGATCCATTCGTGGATTCAGCCTGGTATTTTTTGCGATATCCATCAACAGAATTTAATAATGAAGCTATAAACAAAGAGCGAGCTAAAAAATGGTTACCAGTCGATAGTTATATCGGCGGAAAAGAACACACCGTTCTGCATCTTCTTTATTCAAGATTTATAACTATGGTTTTAAATGACCTTGGCTATATTGACTTTGAAGAACCTTATAAAAGGTTTTTTGGCCATGGCTTGATTACTAAAGATGGAGCTAAAATGAGCAAGTCTAAAGGGAATGTGATTAATCCTGATGAAATGTTAGAAAAATATGGAGCTGATACGGTTAGATTATATTTAAGATTTTTGGGAGATTTTTCTCAAGGCGGAGATTGGCAAGATAATGGAGCAGAAGGAATGGCTCGATTTGTGAATCGACTTTGGGAAACTTTTCATAACTTACGAGGAAGTGGAAAAGGAGTTGAGAAGACTCAGATGATTGATAAAACTATTAAGGTAATAGGGGAAGATTTGGAAAAACTTTCTTTTAACACGGCTGTCGCTAGGTATATGGAATTTATTAATTGGATTAGAGAAAATTCAGAAGAATTTAACGAAGAACAAGTTCAGAAAATCAAAGAAACTATGGCTTTGGTTTTAGCACCACTGGCTCCTCATATTACTGAGGAATTTTGGACTGAACTAGAAAATAAAAATTCAATTTTTCTTGAAAAATGGCCAACTTACAACAAGGAAAATATTGAAGATGATCAATTTGAGCTAGTAGTTCAAGTTAACGGAAAAGTTCGAGATAGAATTAAAGTTTCCATGAATATAACCGAAGAAGAAGCCAAGAAAGCAGGGCAAGATCTTGAGAAGATCAAAAAATATCTTGATGGGCATAAACCCCGAAAGGTTATTTATGTTCAAAGAAAATTAATTAATATTGTAATTTAATGTTTTTTAAAAAGAAAAAAATAAGCTCTAAAAAATTGCCAACAGATTATATTAAAACCGCCAAAATGTGCGGAATGACTGAATTGCTGAAAAGCAAAAACAAATTTTATGTTGAAGACAATCAAGTCTTGGATAAATTTTTCCCCAAAGGCATTAAAGCTTCCTATGAAGAAACAAAAACAGGAGTAAAAGCTAAAATTACAATAGAAGAAAATCAAAAAATCAAAGAACCTCTGTTTTTTTGTTTTGGAATCAAAGGGAGCGATGATTTACAGGAAATTTATCCGGAAATTATTTTAAAGAAAAACTCTGAAGTGACCATCCATGCTCATTGTAGTTTTCCTCATTCGAAAAATAATCAGCATGATATGGTCGGAATTTTCAAGGTTGGCAAAAATGCAAAGTTCAATTATATAGAAAAACATTATCACGGAGAAAAATCCGGAGCGACAGTTAACCCTGAATTAAAAGTGGAAATTGACAAGGATGGTGAATTCAACAGCGATTTCAGTCTAACCCAAGGAACAGTTGGGAAAGTTGACATTAAAATTGAAGCCTTCTTGAAAGAAAATGCTAGAATTGACATTAAAACCAAAGTTTTCGGCACCAATGAAAAAGATCAGGTAAAAATAACTGATATAGTCCACTTGGAAGGTGAGAACAGCAAGAGTCTGATAACCATGAGAGCAGCCGCCAAAAACGGAGGGAAAGTTTGGATGCAAGGCGAGACTTTTGCTAGTGGAGCGGGTTCTTTCGGCCATATTGATTGCCAGGAAATTGTAATTGGAAAAAATTCAATAGCCAAAGCCGTTCCAATAGTGGAAGTGACCAATGATCAAGCCCGTGTCACTCACGAAGCCTCAGTCGGAAAAATCAATCAAAAAGAATTGGAAACCTTGATGACTAGAGGGCTAGACGAGGAACAAGCCACTGACTTGATAGTAGAAGCATTGATGAGATAAAAATCGAATTAATGCGCACTTTGTGTTAAAATATAATCGAAATAAATAATAAATAATAATTTCATATGACTGAAAAAAAATTTGAATTAAACAAAGACTCCAATATTATGGAAGTTTTGGAAAATTACCCAGAATCAGCTGAAATATTTGCCAAAAACGGCTTGCCTTGTGCTGGCTGTGCGGCGTCTCGTTTTGAAAAACTTTCTGATGTGGCTAGTGAGTTTGGAACTGATTTGGATAAATTAATAAAAGAATTAAAAGACAGTGCTGTCTCCAACTAACCAATATTCACCCAAGTTTTGAAAACACTCCCATAAAAAATAATTTTTAGCGATAGCCATGAAACAACTATCAGCCGACGGTTTTGAAGAATTAATCAAAGACAAAAAAGTTCATCTGTTGGATGTTAGGGAAGTCTATGAATTCAATCAAGGTTTTATTAAAGGTGCAAAATTAGTTCCATCTACTCGTTTTCAAGAAGAATTTGAAAAACTTAAAATTAAAAAAAGTGACAAAATTGCTCTTTATTGCAGAAGTGGTAATAGAAGTGATTTTATCGGCAAAAAGCTTGAGAATTGGGGTTATGAAAAAGTTTTCAATTTGGAGATGGGGATAATAGAGTGGCTGGACTATGGAAAAAAGATTGTTAAGTAAAAGTTGCGTTACTCGCTCCATTTATTGTTCAATAAATTCCGTTGCGTTGCTCAATTTTTTCTTGAACTTTACTCAAATATTAAATTTTATTTAAAATGAAAGTCTTTAGAATATTAGTTTAAAAATAAAAACTCCTGAATTGCCTGAATTCATTAGCCTATAAAGATATTTTATCAATCTAAAACCTTTAAATATAAAAACAAAATGCTCAAGAAATTAATTTATTGTTTCAGAAATGGGGAAAGTAGCTCAAGATCTATTTTGAACGCTACTTTTTTAGTTGCAAGTTTAGGCTTAGTTAGTCGATTTTTAGGTTTGATTAGAGATAGAATTTTGGCTTCAAAATTTGGAGCTGGAGATACTCTGGATATTTATTATGCAGCTTTCAAAATTCCTGATTTGATTTTTAATTTATTGATTTTGGGAGCCTTATCAGCAGCCTTTATCCCAGTTTTCGCTTCTTTGATTTCTCAAGATCGTCTAAAAGAAGCCTGGAAATTAGTCAATAAATTGATTTCTTTAGCTGCTTTAGTTTTAATTTTAGCAGTAGGAATAATTTTCTTCTTTGCTCCAAATTTGATAAGCTGGTTGGTTTTCGGTTTTGATGAAAATAAGCAACAACTAACGGTTATCTTGACCAGAATTATGCTAATTAGCCCGATTTTACTAGGTTTTTCTGGAATATTTGGAGGGATTTTAAATTCTTACAAAAAATTCTTATTTTATTCACTAGCTCCAATTTTCTATAATGTCGGAATTATAGTTGGAGCAGTTTTTTTAGTAGAAATTTTTGGAGTAAAGGGTTTAGCCTATGGAGTTATTTTGGGAGCATTTTTACATTTGAGCATTCAAATCCCGGAAGTTATTAGATGTGGTTTTAAGTTTAAATTAGATTTTAAATTCAAGGATGCTAATTTAAAAAAAGTTATTACCTTGATGATTCCCAGAACAATGGGATTGGCAGTGGTGCAAGTCAATTTATTAATTGTGACAATTTTAGCTTCAACTTTGGAATCGGGAAGCTTAACTGTTTTTAATCTGGCTAACAACATTCAAAGTGTGCCTTTAGGGATATTTGGAATATCTTTTGCGGTAGTTACTTTCCCAAGTTTGACTTGTTTTTGGGCCCAGAAAAAAACCAAAGAATTCGTCGAAAGTTTTTCTTCAACTTTTGAAAAAATAATTTTTTTCATAATCCCAACTTCTATTATTTTTATTTTACTCAGGGCTCAATTAGTCAGAATAATTTTAGGAGCGGGGCGTTTTGATTGGACTGATACTATTTTAACTTTTCAGGCTTTGGGAATTTTTTCCTTATCGTTGTTTGCTCAAAGTCTTATACCACTTTTAACTAGATCTTTTTTTGCCATTCACAATACAAAGACTCCTTTTCTAATTGGTCTTTTTTCCGAAGCTGTTAATTTGATTTTAGCTTTAATTTTAATTCAAAAATATCAAATAATCGGCTTGGTATGGGCTTTTTCTATCGCCACTATTATTAACATGTTTTTATTGCTAATAGTTTTCAGAAAGAAAGTCGGAAATTTAAATGAAAAAAAGATTATTAAAAAAACTTGGAAGGTAATAATGGCTTCTTTCGCTATGGTTATTGGAATTCAAACCACTAAATACCTAGTGGCTTACCTCCTGGAAGCTTTCAATTTTTCAATTTTTCAATATCAAATTAACATGTACACTTTATTAGGAGTTTTCACTCAAGCCACGGTTTCACTTTTGATTGGATTAATTTTGTTTTATCTTGCTAGTAGACTATTAAAAATAGAAGAATTAGACTATTTTCTTAAAGTGATTAAAAAAAGATTTTATAAAACTATTAAATAAAAACTTATGGAATTTAAAAAAACCACTTTAAAAGATGCAATTATAATTCAACCAAAATTTTTCAAAGATGAAAGAGGTTTTTTTGTTGAATCTTATTCTAAAAATAAATTTTTAGAAAATGGGATAGACGTTGATTTTGTTCAAGATAATCATTCGCTCTCGGTTGAAAGAGGAGTTTTGAGAGGACTTCACTTTCAAAAAAATCCCCACGCCCAAGCCAAACTAGTCAGAGTTACTCGCGGCAAGGTTTGCGACGTAATAGTCGACTTGAGAAAAGACTCCCCGACTTTCAGAAAATGGGAAGGTTTTGAATTAAGTGCTGAAAATGGATTGATATTGTTTGTTCCAAAAGGATTCGCCCATGCTTTTTGTACTCTCGAGGAAAACACTGAATTTATGTATAAGGTGGATGATTTTTATGCGCCAGAGTGTGATTCTGGAATTATTTGGAATGATCCAGCTTTGAAAATTGATTGGCCGATAGAAGATCCAATTTTATCTGAAAAAGACAGTCAATTAAAACAATTAAAAGACTTAGAACTAACTTTTTAATATGCAATACAAAAATATTTTAGTTACTGGAGGGGCTGGGTTCATCGGTTCAAATTTTATTAGGCGTTGGCTAAATAAAACCTCTGATTGTAATTTGGTTAATCTAGATCTTTTGACTTATGCTGGAAACTTGGAAAATTTAAAAGATATTGAAAAAAATAATAACTATAAATTTGTTCAAGGCGATATTAGAGATGCTGATTTAGTGGAAAAAATCATTAAAGAAAATCAAATTGATTTAATAGTCCATTTTGCCGCCGAATCTCATGTAGATAGGTCGGTTTTAGATAGCACTGATTTTATAAAAACCAACATTGAAGGAACAATGGTTTTGTTAGAGCAATCATTGAAAAATGGGAAAATTAGGTTTCATCATATTTCCACTGACGAGGTTTTTGGACACTTAAGGGAAAACGACAAGCCTTTCAATGAAGAAACCGCTTACTCGCCGAGAAGTCCTTATAGTGCTTCAAAAGCAGGGGCAGATCATTTAGTCAGGGCTTACTACCACACCCATCAACTGCCGATAACAATTTCTAACTGTTCCAACAACTACGGCCCATATCAATTTCCAGAAAAACTCATTCCTCTTTTTATTACAAATTTGATGGAAGACAAAAAAGTCCCTATCTATGGAAAAGGTGAAAACATTAGGGATTGGATTCATGTTGATGATCACAATCGAGGAGTTGAAATGATAATAGAAAAGGGAAAAATTGGCGAAACCTATTGCTTGGGTGGAGATTGCGAAAAAACCAATTTAGAAATTACTAAAAATATTTTAGATATTTTAGAAAAAGATGAAGGTTTTATAGAATATGTTGAAGACCGCAAAGGTCACGATCTTCGTTATGCGATTGATTTTTCCAAAATTAAAAAAGAGTTGGGCTGGGAGCCAAAAATTAATTTCGAAGCAGGTTTGAAAGAAACGATCAACTGGTATACAAATAATCCAGAATGGTGGCAAAAAATTAAATCAGGTGAATATAATAATTAATTTGATGTTTTTTTCGAGGAGATTTAAATTAAATGAATCCTAAAAATAAATTTAAATTAGTAATTTTTGACTTTGACGGGACAATCGCCGATTCTTTTGATGTTTGCTATAATGGAATTAACGAAATTTTTAAAGCTAGAGGTTTGAAAGAAATAACCAAAAAAGAAAAAGAAAAAGCCAGGGAACTATCCGCTAACGATATTTTGAGATATTTCAAAATTTCAAGCTATCAAATTGCTTTCATTGTCAGAAAACTTTTCAGGATCATTGAAAGAGATTTTCATAAAGTAAAAATTTTCCCTCAAATAAAAAAAATATTAAAGTTTCTGTCCAAAGAAGATTTAAAAGTAATCGTTTTAACCTCTAATATTCAAAAAAATGTAGAACCTTTTTTGGAAAGAGAGGGGATAAAAGATTTTTTTGATGACTTTCACTACAAGTCTGGAATTTTTTCTAAAGAAACTGTCATTAATAAATTAATAAAAAAATATCAAATCAAAAAAAGCCAAACAGTTCTGGTCGGAGATGAAATAAGGGATATCAAAGCAACTAAAAAATCAAAAATTAAGATGATCGGAGTGACCTGGGGTTTTAATAACAAAAAAGCTTTATTAAAATATAAACCAGACTTTATCGTCAAAAAACCAGAGGATATTTTAGAAATTTTGATTAATAACTATCCAGAAAACAAAAAAAATAAACCAAAACCAAAACCAAAAAAATCAAAACCAAAAACCAAGAATAAAAAATAAGAATCAAAACCAAGAACCAAAAACAAAAACAAAAAAACCAAAACCAAAATTAAATAATTAAATTAAAAGTATATTTTCTATCATTATACGTATAATGATAGAAAATAAAATTATCAAAAAAATGGCAAAAAAGAGATTTTATGAAATAGATTCTGTCTTCAGGGCGAAAATTTTAGGAAATTTTTATGAAATAGTCTCTAAAGTCAAAAACAAAAAAGATGCTGAAAAATTTTTAAAAGATTTGCTAACACCTAGCGAATCAATAATGATTGGTTATAGGATCGAAATAGCAAAAATGCTTTTAAAAGGTTTTGGCTATAATGATATTCAAAAGAAATTAAAAGTTAGTGCAAGTACTATTAACAATGTTAATAGATGGCTTTATAATGGTTTTGGAGGTTATACCAAGGAACTTAAAAAAGCTGATAGTCAAAAAGAAAGAAAGAACGTTATTCCAACAAATGAGTGGGACGCTATTAAGAAAAAATACCCAGCCCATTTTTGGATATTCAACTTATTAGATAAAATAAAAAAATAAATTCTATCATTATACGTATAATGATAGAAAATAAAAATTTTTAACATTTAATTTACTTTAATTATGGAAAAGAAAAAAGTTTTAATTCTTGGAAATAAGGGAAATCTAGGGACTCAGTTGATGGGAGTTTTTGAAAAAGATAAAAACTTTAAATTGGTTGGCTGGGACAGGGAAGAGTTGGATTTTTTGGAATTTGATAAACTGGAAAAAGAAATTAAAAAAGAAAAACCAGAAATAATAATCAATGCCACTGGCTATAACAATGTTGATGGTTGTGAGGAAGATGAAGGGGAATTGAAATTGGCATATAAATTAAATCGAGATCTACCAAAAAAATTAGCTGAAATTTCTAGTGAAATCGAAGCTAAATTCGTTCACTACACCAGCGACTATGTTTTTGGTGAAGATAAAAATAAAAAAATCTATCAAGAAGCAGACCAGCCAAATCCTATTCAAAAATATGGAGAAACTAAATATGCCGGAGAAAGGGAAATTGCTAAAATCAAACTAGAAAATAAATCTTTCCAATTTTTCATAATCAGAACTTCAAAATTATTTGGTCCAAAAGGAGAAAATGAATTTTCCAAGCCAGGTTTTTTTGATATAATGCTAAAATTAGCAGAAACCAAAAAAGAGATCAGCGTGGTTAATGAAGAATGGAGTTGTTTTACCTACACTCCAGATTTAGCCGAAGCAACTAAAACTTTGATTAAAGAAAATTATAATTCCGGAATATATCATTTAACTAATGAAGGAACAGCAAGTTGGTATGAAGCAGTTTTGGAGTTCTTCAAAATTAAAAAAATAAAAATAAAGGTTAATCCAGTCAAAGGGGATAAATTCCCAAGAACTGCCAAAAGACCTTTGTATTCAGCTCTTAAAAATAACCGTTTTCCGAAACTAAGAAGTTATGAAAAAGCTTTAAAAGAATATTTAAAAAAATAAGTTATGAATTCATTTCACTGGTTGGAAAAATTTTCTAACTATCTAACATACGCTGTTTTTTCTTTAGAACCAGAAACCCATCTAGCTGATTCAGTTGAATTTTTCTTTAATGATATCTTCAAAATATTTTTATTACTTTTACTGGTTACGCATCTCATGGGATTTATTAGATATTATTTTCCAATGGAGAAAGTTCGTAAATTTTTAGTGACCTATAAATTTTATGGTTTAGATTATTTTTTAGCGACTATTTTTGGAGCAATTACTCCTTTTTGTTCTTGCTCTTCAATTCCTCTATTTATTGGTTTTATTCAAGCTAGAATTCCGCTCGGAGTGACGTTGGCTTTTCTTATAACCTCCCCATTGATAAACGAAGTTGCGATAGCTCTTTTTTTGAGTATCTTTGGTTTAAAAGTGACTCTAGCTTATTTATTTTCAGGAATATTAGTTGGAATGATTGGCGGATTTATTTTGGGAAAAATGAAACTAGAAAAGTATCTAGATGATTATTTTCAAGAAATAAAAGCTCGTTCAGAAAAACAAAAAACTTCTAAAAAAATTTCTTGTTCAGTTTTTAGAGAGATTTCCCAAGAAGCTTTTAGTGTTATTAAAAAAATTGGAGTATATGTTTTGATCGGTGTGGCTTTAGGTGCTTTTGTGCATGGTTTCGTTCCCCAGGGATTTTTTGAGGAAATTCTTGAAAAAGCGGGCTGGTTGGGAGTTCCATTAGCGGTGATTTTGGCCGTGCCACTTTATTCTAATGCTAGTGGCGTAATTCCTATTATTCAGGCGTTAATAGTTAAAGGAGTACCAATCGGTACGGCTTTGGCTTTTATGATGGCAATAGTGGGAATTTCTTTGCCAGAAGCTTTGATTTTAAAAAGAATTTTTAAATGGCAACTTTTAGCATCTTTTTTTGGAGTCGTGACAATTGGAATAATAATAATTGGCTATTTGTTTAATATTTTTTTATAATAAATTTTTTGAATATAGCCTTACAAAGCAAAACAAAAAGGGTGAGCAGACTTCGCCTAATCACCCTTAAAACATTTTTCATTTGGAAAAAAATTTTCAATTTACTCTCTACTCTGTTGAAAGACAGAGTACTATCTTTCTTTAACCCAGCGACTTTGTCTTTTTCGAAGATTAATCGCCCCGATAGCTGACTGTATTATTCCCCCCTAAAATTTTTTTCTGAGAATCAAATATTGCCCGGGTTATTTTTTCTGACCTGTTGTCGACAGACTCAGTTTTTTTGTATTTAAAACATTTTCTAGGGCTTACTTGCCCATGGGTTTTTTTTCGCCCAGAGCAGTTTTTCCCAGAAGAGCTATCCCAGAATTGACAATTTTTTTTGATACAAGGTTCTGATCTTTCAGGATTTGCATTCATTTTACCTCCTTATTTTTTGATAATAATTAATTATTCTAATTTAATTATTTCAGATATCTTTTGTTTGCATTTTTTAAATATTATTAAAGAACTATTGGCAAATATTATTTTAAACTGTCATTCTAAGTTTGTTCTACTCCGTGTAGTGAAACGAAGATTGACCCGCCTGGATTTCGTCGAAATCCATGAAACAAAGGATCCAAAAACTGAAAAAATTAATAGAAAAATTATTCTTTTAGCACTTTAATTTAATTTGATTTAACAATACCAGTTAAAAACAGGAAAGTAAAATTTCTTACTTTCCTGTTTTTGCTATTTATTTTTTCGCTTCTGATTCAGAAACAGAAAATAACTTGGGATCCATAAACATCACAGAGCAGTTTTTGCAATAATAACATTCAATTTGAGAATGACCATCTGGACCTAAAATTCCATTCCATTGTTTTTTATCCTCATAACCCTGAGATGAACCGCAAGTCCGACATTCAAAATTTTTTTCTTCCATTATAAACCTCCTTATTTTTTGATTAACTTTATATTCAAATGGCTATTTTAAAATAATTATTTTTCCCCCTATTTAGCTCATGATTGAAAAGCATTGGGTTCTTGTCCAGCTTGTTCTTCGGTAGTTCTAATAGTAGCTGATTTTTTTGTTTACTAAAAGCACTAAAATCCTCTCAAAAAGCTTTTATTTTCCATATTGTTGTGATAAATTTTTCAAACTTGCCCGTTGGCAGGTAATTAAAAAATTAAATTGCAATAAAAGTAGAGTTTGAAAACAGTCCTTTATATTAAGATAATAAATCAAATATAAATCATTGTCAAAATAAAATAAAATTTTTAAAATAATTGATTTATTCCATTGAAAAAGGCGGAAGGTGTGTTAATATAGGTGAATAAACAAATTTAATTGATATCCATTTTTTATGAATAAAATTAGAAATTTTTGTATAATCGCCCACATTGATCATGGTAAGTCAACCTTGGCTGATCGAATGTTGGAGATGACTAAAACTATTGAAGGGCGAGATATGAAAGAACAGCTTTTGGATACCATGGATTTGGAGCGAGAAAGAGGAATTACAATCAAACTTCAACCGGTGACAATGAAATATTTCTACTCAAACCAAAAGTTTAATTCAAAAATTAAAAGTAATAATTCGGAAATTGAAAATTCTGACACTAAAAATTCAATCGAAATTCAAAATTCATTGAAAATTGAAGATTCAGAATTTATTTTGAACCTTATAGACACTCCTGGGCATGTAGATTTTGGCTATGAAGTTTCCAGGTCTTTGAAAGCAGTGGAAGGCGCCGTCTTATTAGTAGACTCAACTCAAGGAGTTCAAGCTCAAACTCTAGCTAATCTCTATCAAGCCATCGAACAAGACCTAGAAATTATTCCAGTAGTTAACAAAATTGATCTACCCAACTCAGAAGTAGAAAAAACTAAAAAAGAAATAATCAGCTTATTGGGTTGCAAAGAAGATGAAATCCTTTCAGCTAGTGGAAAAACCGGAGAAGGAGTTGATGATATTTTGAGAGCAGTTATTGAAAGAGTTCCAGCTCCCAAACAAGAAGAGAACAAACCCTTAAAAGCTTTGATTTTCGATTCAAAATACGATTCCTATAAAGGAGTTTTAGCTTTTGTCCGAATTTTTGAAGGTCAAACTAAAAGAGAGGACGACATTTATTTAATTGCTGGAGGAAAAAAAGCCCATTCAATTGAAGTGGGAAAGTTTTCTCCCGGATTAACTGTTACTTCAGAATTGAAAGCTGGCGATATCGGCTATATTGCCACTGGCTTGAAAAGTGTGGACGAATGTCGAGTGGGAGACACCATAACCCTCAAAAATAATTTTGATAACAACAAAGTGAAGCCTTTATCTGGCTATAAAGAAGTTGAGCCGATGATGTATGCCAGTTTTTATCCCACCGAAGGAGAAGACTACAACCAAATGAGAGATTCTCTAGAAAAACTAAAATTAAACGACGCATCACTGGTTTTTGAAGGAGAAAGTTCTCCAGCCCTGGGAAGAGGTTTCCGAATTGGTTTTTTGGGTGTTTTGCATTTGGAAATAATCAAAGAAAGACTTTTCAGAGAGTTTAATTTTGAACCAGTTATCACTACTCCTAGCGTAGTCTACGAAATCAAAAAAACTACCGGAGAAGTTTTTAAAATTTATTCATCAGCTGAGATGCCTGAACCAACTCAAATTGAAGAAATTAGAGAACCAAGAGTGAAATTAGATATAATAATGCCCAGCAAATTTTTGGGAGAAGTGATGGAATTAGTTCAAACTACCACTAGATCAGAATATCTTGCCACGGAATATTTGGATGAAGAGAGATTGACTTTGTCCTTCAATGCTCCCTTGGCTGACATAATAGTCAATTTTCACGATAACTTGAAATCAGCCACTAGTGGCTTTGCTTCTTTTAGTTATGAATTAGTGGACTACCAACCAGCTGATTTAATTAGACTGGATATTTATGTAGCAGAAGACAAGGTGGACTCCTTTTCTCAAATTGTCCATCGAAAAAATTCCTTAAAGACAGGCAATAGAATTGTCAAAAAACTTAAAGATGTCATTCCCCGACAAAATTTCTTAATTAAACTTCAGGCCGCCGTTGGTGGAAAAATTCTAGCCAGAGAGAACATCAGACCATTTAGAAAAGATGTGACAGCTGGGATGTATGGAGGAGATATAACCAGAAAAAGAAAACTTTTAGAAAAACAAAAGAAAGGGAAGAGTAGAATGAAGCAAAGCGGAAAAGTGGAGATTCCTCAGCAAGCTTTTCTTGAAGTTTTGAAGAAATAATATTAAATTTTCAATTGACTAGCTTTGAAGGTCTGACCTCGGTGAATACCTCGGTTGAACCTCGTAAACGGATTTTATTAAAAGAAAAACTTACATTTAAAATTAATTTAAATTTAAAAAAGCCGTGGCTGGTTGGGCAACGGCTTTTTGGCTGATTTTTAATCATCAGAAAAAGAAGACGGATCCCAAGGTTTATGAGGAACTTGCCTAAGTGAATAAGTTGAGATACTTCTGGGCACAACTGTTTGTTGAGAAAAGGTTCGAGTTGGACGAGTATTGTTATCAAAGTCTGAAAGATATTGTTTGATATATTTAACAGTAATTCCATATTGGTTGAGACCATCTTGAAGTTTTTCCTCAAGTCTTTCCTCTATTTGGTTTTCAAATTGATCAATTTTTTCACTCAATCTTTTTTCAAAATCATCAAATTTTTTATCTAAATATTCTTTAATTTCATCTAATTCGTTATTATTTTTATCATCCATAACGCCATTCTCCTTTTTCTAAAAGTTTTAAAGTACTAACTATTTCTAGAATAGCTTTAAAATATATAAAAATCAAGTGGTGTATTTCAATTTCTATATTTAAAGTTTTTGATGCATTTTGTGACGACCGTCACGAAATGCATCAGTAATACCATTTTCAAATAACTCCTCCCCGCCCAAGTATTGAAAATTTTATCTACAACTTTGAAAAATATTAAATGTACCTGTAAATACTAGTTTAAATTTTTTTCTTTGTTTCGTCTAAAATTTTCTGCAACTCAAAGGGTATTGGTTAATTGGAAATGGTATAAGAATTAGAATTGAAAGATTTTTTTACTAAAAAAAGCCATTAATAATTATGGTAATGGCTTTTTTATAAGAATATTTTTTTAACGATAAATGACTTTATAATCGTCTGACTTAAAAATCAGAAGTTTTTGATGGATTGGATTGAAATTTTCGTTCCACCACTGAAAAGTCCCGGAGCTTTTTTGAAGATAGGAGGTTCGATTTTTTTCAACAACTTTGGGTTAGTTCTGCCTCCTTTTCAGGTCAAACAAATATTTTTTAATCTTTGGCGTGATTCCATTCAGGGAGTCTTTGAAGGTTAAAGGTGGAAGATGAAATTTTCGATGACAGAGAAAATGCAAAAAAAATACAAATCCCGCCAAAAAGATTGCCAAAAGATAGATTCCAAAATTTTCTAACATAGTCGAGTCTCCTCTTTTTATTTCGAGAGTATTACTTTAAGGAACTATTGTTATATTGGCTTAATCGTAAATAAATGTCAACAAGGAACTGTATATTTAAATGTCCATTTAAATATACAGTTATTTTATTTAGCTTGTTTCAAAATTACAATCCTTTCATTTTCTAGTGAATGAAGGAATTTTGAATTGGGTGGGGCTCAAGGAAAGAATAAATAAAAATTTAAAAAATTAAGTAAGATTTGTTTTTTTATTTATATGTGATAAATTTAAATAAGCTCAAGAGAGTTTTTTGTTAAGGGATCGTTTCTTAACACTCTCCTTATTGGTTACTGGAAAATTATAATTTTTCATAATAAAACCGTGTTTGAAAACAGCCCCATTAAAAAGCCAGTAAGTATTTTTTAGGTTTCTATAACTTACACTAAAGTGTACATCAGTAGCGCTAGTTAATTTTTTGTAAAATTATAAATTATGTCTGAACAAACCAGTCCTGATAAAAATAATAAAGAAGAAATAAGCCAACGAAAAAAGAATTTGGCTATTTTCGGAATAATTTCTTCCTGGATTGTGGGACCAATCGTTGGAGCCCTTTTACTAGGCGATTGGTTGGATGAAAAATATCAAAGAGACTATTTTTTCACCTTGACTTTGATTGCAATTGCGTTTATAATTACTTGCGTTGGAATAGGGAGAGAAGCTTTGAAAGCTTTTAAAGAGTTCAAAGATTAATAATAAAAATTACTTTAACTTTTCCTTTCTTTATGGGAGGAAGTTTTGAGTTAATTGAATTAAATTAGCGAATGGCCAAACATTTAGAATCTCAAGAGGTTCAATTTCAAGCCTCTAACCAAGACAATCAACAAGAAGCAACTCAGACCGAAGTTGCCCATGAACCAACCATTTTTGCCGAACCAATTTTAAATTTTGGGAATTTTACCATCACTAATTCATTATTCAGTAGCATTTTAGTAACAATTTTTTTGATTGTTATTTTTATTTTAATTAAAAGTAAAATAAAAAAAATTCCTAGAGGAATTCAGAATTTTTTTGAGATGATTTTGGAGTTTGGTCTTAATTTTACTGATAGCATCACCCAAGACCGAAAAACTTCCGAAAAACTTTTACCAGTAGTCTTGGCACTTTTTTTGTTCATTCTTTTGAATAATTGGTTCGGATTATTACCTGTTATTGGAACAGTCGGCTTTTACGAAATACATAATGGTCATAACACTTTCATTCCATTTTTTCGAGGAGGAACGGCTGATTTAAATATGACATTGGCCCTAGCATTGTTTGTGGTAATTTTTAGTCACATGTTAGGAGTCTTTAGCATTGGTGCTTGGAAGCATCTTAACAAATTTATTAACATTGAAACTCTTTTGGAGATTCCTAAAAAATTTAAAAAAGATAAAAATGTAATTTTCATAAATCCAGTAAAGTTTTTTGTTGGATTTATGGAGATTATAGGGGAAATTGCCAAAGTGATGTCTTTGTCATTAAGGCTTTTCGGAAATATTTTTGCTGGAGAAGTTTTGCTGGCTTCGATGGCAATGATTTTTGCTATTTTCTTGCCGATTCCGTTTTTCTTTCTGGAAGTTTTAGTGGGGATGGTTCAGGCGGCGGTGTTTTCAATATTGACGTTGGTTTTTTTGTCTATGTCAACCTCTGAAGCACATTAGTAGAGATTCTAAAGTTCAGTACATTATTTTGAACTCTCTGTTGCTATTTGAAATTATAAATATTTTTTTGGTAAGGATTGGTAACTCATCGTTTGATTTTATTGAGTTGAAAAGTCCATAAAGTCCATAAAGTCCATAAAGTTTTTAGTTTTCAATTTTTTGAATTTTAAAGATTTTTGACTTTACGAACTTTACAGATTTTCTAACTAATAAATTAAAATATTATGGAAACTGAAGTTGTAAAAACAGCAGTTGATCTAACTATGATGGCTAAAGGTTTAGCAATCGGGCTAGGGGCTATTGGATCTGGTATTGGTATCGGAATGATCGGCTCCAAAGCTATGGAAGCTATTGGACGAAATCCAGAAGTAGCTGGTAAGATTATGGCGCCAATGCTATTAGCTATCGCTTTTGCTGAAGCTATTGCTATCTATGCTTTGGTAGTAGCCTTTATTATTCAATAATAAAGCTATTTTCTAAGGTCTCGTCTTTTTTTATAGAAAGATGGGATTCTGTGAGGATGGGTTTATTAAATTTCCAATTTCCAATTTAAAAATTTTCAATGGTTTCTTGTTGAAATTGAAAATTAAGTCATTGAAAATTTATTGCCTGTCCCGCATCGCTTGCCGAGGCGGATGAATTGAAAATTGTGAATTGAAAATTAAATTTTAATTAATATTTATGGACGGAATTATTGAAGCTTTCCATTTAGACGTTAAACTTCTAATGGCTCAGATAATAAATTTTACTATCGTAGTAGCTGTTTTGTATAAACTTGTCTATCAGCCTTTATTAAAAGTAATGAATGAAAGAACTGAAAAAATTGAAAAAGGCCTAGCGGATGCAAAAAAATCTCAAGAACAACTTGAAAAAGCTGAAAAAATCAGAGAAGAAAAAATTCAAGAAGCTAAAAAGGAAGCTAGACAAATTTTAGAAAAAATGCAAGCCTTAGCTGAGACTAATAAAGAGCAAACTATAGAAAAATCTAAGAAAGAAGCTCAAGAAGTAATAAAAAAAGCCAAAGAAGCTATTGAGACAGAAAAAGGAAAAATGCTCAAAGAAGTTCGACAAGAAATTGGAGAATTGACTGGTTTGGCGTTGGAAAAGATTTTGGAAGAAAAAAATGACAAAGAATTTGATAAAAAAATGATAGAAAAAACTATTAAAGAAATTAAAAACAAGTAATGAGATTAACAATCGATCAATACGCCAAATTAATCCATGAGGCTGACAAAACTACTGACGAAAAAGACAAAAAAACCTTAATCAAAGGAATTGCTCGACTTGTTAAAAAAAATCGAGATTTTAAGAAGTTTGATAAAATAGAGGCTAGATATAAAACCTTGAAAAAGAAAGAGTCTGGCTTGTTAGAAGGAGTTGTTTATACTAAAATCAAGCTTGAAAAAGATCAGTTAGCTGAGATAAAAAAAGCAGTTGCTAAAGAAAAAGATATTTCAGAAAATTCAATAAAGTTGGAAAATAGAGTTGATTTAAGCCTAAAAGGGGGTTTTGTAGTTAAACTGGAAAATGAGATTTTTGATGGTAGTTTGGATGGTAAAATAAGGAGAATTAAAGAGGCACTAATAAAATAATATTATCTAAAATTATTTTAGGAAAGTTAAAATCTTTCAAAAAAGGAGGAGGTATGAATTTTTTTTATTTAAATTTTTTCTCGTTGATGGAGATTTTGGGGTTCTGGCTATTGGCCAGAATACTGTTGAAAAAATTTTAACAAAAAACGGGGATTTAGCTATTAGCTCAATCCCCAGCTTTCCTAAGGTAGTTTTTATGATATTTATAAATATTTGATATGGTGCAGAGCCTTTGAAACAAAACTAGATTGAAAAACTTTTTCATAACAAAGACCTTTATTTTTTTAACTTTTAACCCCAGTTAAATATTTTCAGATAAATTTGAAAATTTAACTTGCCTGCTGGCAGGCAAGCGGGACAAGCTTTACACTTTTAACTTTTAACTAAACCCATGAACAAAGATTACATTATTGAAAATTTAAAGAAACAGATTTTGGAAGCTGACACTAAAATGGAAACCAAAAAAGTCGGTAGAGTAGTGGAAGTTGGTGATGGAGTAGCTAAAATCATCGGTTTAGATGATGCCATGATGTCAGAGATGGTCAAATTTGAAAAAGCTGACGGCAAAGACACCGATGTTTACGGAGTGATAATGAACTTAGAAGAAGGTGACGTGGGTGTAGTGGTGATTGGACAAATTGAAAAAATCAAAGAAGGCGACACAGCCGTTTCAATGGGAAAAGTTTTGTCAGTTCCAGCTACAGAAAAAATGATGGGCAGAGTGATCAACCCAATTGGAGAAGTAATAGATGGAAAAGATCCGATCGACTCCAAAGAAACTTATCCAATCGAAAAAATCGCTCCTGGAGTGATTACTCGAGAAGGAGTGAATGAACCAGTCCAAACTGGGATAAAAGCTCTAGATGCTATGATTCCAATCGGAAGAGGTCAAAGAGAATTGATTATTGGAGATCGTCAAACTGGAAAAACTGCTATTGCAGTTGATGCAATCATCAATCAAAAAAGCCAAGATATGATTTGTATCTATGTAGCTATCGGTCAAAAAAAATCCAAAGTAGCTCAAATCGTTTCAAAACTGGAAGAACATGGAGCAATGGATCACACCATCGTAATGGTAGCAGGAGCATCTGACCCAGTAGCATATTCTTTCATGGCGCCTTATTCAGGTTGCACTATTGGAGAATATTTCATGGATCAAGGCAAAGATGTTTTGATTGTTTTTGATGATTTATCAAAACACGCAGTAGCTTATCGACAAATTTCTTTGTTGCTCAAAAGACCACCAGGCAGAGAAGCTTATCCTGGAGATGTTTTTTATCTACATTCAAGACTACTTGAAAGATCCGCAAAATTAAGCAAAGAATATGGTGGAGGCTCAATCACTGCTTTGCCAATAATTGAAACTCAAGCTGGTGATCTTTCCGCCTATATTCCAACCAATGTTATCTCTATTACCGACGGACAAATATTTCTAGAAGCTGATCTTTTCTACCAAGGAATTAAACCAGCTATTAATGTTGGACTTTCAGTCTCAAGAGTTGGATCTTCAGCCCAAACCAAAGCAATGAAAAAAGTAGCAGGAAAAGTTAAATTAGAGCTAGCTCAATTCAGAGAATTAGAAGCTTTTACTAAATTTGGTTCAGAATTGGATGAACAAACTCAGAGAAAAATTGATAGAGGTTTCAGAACCAGAGAAATCCTTAAACAATCTCAATACAGTCCGCTATTGATGGAAGAGCAAGTTATGGTTATGTGGGCTTTAAATAAGGGCTATTTTGATGATGTTGCCGTAGAAGATGTTAAAAAAATTGAAGCTGATTTATTGAAATATCTCAGAGAAGCTGGAAATAAAGTTTTGAAAGAGCTAGCCGAAAAGAAAGATTTTGATGAAAAACTGGAAGCAGATATGAAAAAAATAGTGGAGGATTTCAAAAGCACTGTTGAGAGCAAAAAGACAGAGGAAGGAAATGATAAATAAAAAAATATTTATATTCTATTTCCCAAATTTCCAATTATCAATTTACAATGAAAATGAATTTGCAATGACATAATTTTCAATTTTAATTTTCCAAGTAGATCTTCTTCCTTTTCTAAAGGTGAAATCAAAGGGGGTTTTAAAGAATCGGAAATTGATTAATTGAAAATTTAATGAAAATTGTGAATTGCGAATTGGTAAAATTTTTTAATTAAAAATTTTAAAATGCCTAAAGGAACTAAAGAAATTCAAAGAAGAATAAAATCGGTGAATAACACCAAAAAAATAACTCGAGCAATGGAGATGGTTTCGGCTGCCAAAATGAAAAAAGAAGTAAATAAAGTTTTGTCTATTAGAAACTATGCGCATTCTGCTTGGAATGTTCTAATGAATCTTTCGAAGAGTTTAGAAAGAGCTAAACATGGTTTGCTGGAAGTCAGAGAAGTGAAAAATATTTTAATAATAGTGATAACTTCAAACAGAGGTCTTTGCGGAAGCTACAACTCTCAATTATTAAAAAAAGTTATCAGTCAGGTCAAAAACCCAGAATCAATCAAAATCAACAGAATCAAAGACAAGAAAATAGTTTCCAGCGTTCCAAACGAGGAACTGAAATTTGATTTTGTTGCCGTTGGAAAAAAAGGTTTTGATTATTTAAACAGGAGAAAATATAATGTAGTGGCTTTATACGATAATTATAATTACAATCCAGATTTAGATTCAGTGCGTTCTTTGGCTAAAATGGCAATGGATGACTACAAAAAAAGTAAATACGACAAAGTAGTAGTGGCTTACACTGACTATGTCAACACTATCAAACAAGTTCCAAGATTAAGACAACTTTTACCAGTTTCCAGTATAGATGTGGAGAAGCAAATTGAAGAAATCGAAGATCAAAGACCAGGAAGTGATGAAAAAAGAATTGAAGACCCAATCAACAGATGGAAAGGAGTGAAATATAAAATTGAACCAGAACCGAAAAAAGTAGTTGACTATATAATGCCTAGATTAGTTGAAATGCAACTGTATCACGCCATTTTAGAATCAAATGCCTCCAAAGAATCAGCCAGAATGATAGCTATGAAAAATGCTAGCGAAGCAGCCAACGATATGATGGAAGAATTAAGATATTCATACAACCAATTAAGACAGATGGGAATTACTCAAGAAATTGCCGAAATAACTTCGGGAAAAATTACGATGGAAGAGTAGAATGAATTCATTGAAACATTCAGATTTCAATCGAAATTAAAAATTTTAAATTCAAAAGTATATTTATAATAATCTAATTAACTAAAATATGTCAAAATCTATCGGAGAAATTGTTCAAGTTATCGGACCAGTGGTGGATGTGGAATTTAAAGAAGGTGAACTTCCAGCCATTAACGATGCCCTAAAACTTGAGCTAAAAGACGAAAAAATCGTTTTTGAAACCGCCCAACACATTGGTTCTAATAAAGTTCGAGCTATTTCTATGCAATCAACAGATGGCTTAAAAAGAGGAATGAAAGTGGAGGCCACAGGTGCTCCTATTTCTGTTCCAGTTGGTCCAAAATCTTTAGGAAGAATGTTTAATGTTCTAGGAGATCCAATTGACGCCAAAGAAGCTCCTAAAGATGTCAAAAGGTATCCAATTCATAGAGAAGCTCCCGATTTCAAAGATCAATCCACTAAACAAGAAGTTTTAGAAACTGGAATAAAAGTAGTAGATTTGATTTGTCCTTTTTTAAAAGGTGGAAAAATCGGACTTTTTGGTGGTGCAGGAGTGGGAAAAACAGTTCTTATTCAAGAATTGATTAGAAACATTGCTCAAGAGCATGGAGGTTATTCAGTTTTTGCTGGTGTGGGAGAGCGAACCAGAGAAGGAAACGATTTATACTATGAAATGAAAGATTCAGGAGTGCTTGATAAAACCGCCTTAGTTTTCGGTCAAATGAATGAACCACCAGGAGCAAGACAACGAATTGCCTTGTCCGGACTTTCAATGGCGGAATATTTTCGAGATGAAGAAGGCCGAGATGTTTTGTTTTTTGTGGACAATATTTTCCGATTCACTCAGGCTGGTTTAGAAGTTTCTGCCCTATTAGGAAGAACTCCTTCAGCAGTGGGCTATCAGCCAACTTTGGCGGAAGATATGGGAAAACTTCAAGAGAGAATTACTTCTACTAACAAAGGATCAATTACCTCTATTCAGGCTGTGTATGTTCCAGCTGATGATATTACTGATCCAGCTCCAGCAACCACTTTTGGTCACCTAGACTCAACCGTGGTGCTTTCTAGAGATTTGTCTGAATTGGGAATCTATCCAGCTGTGGATCCTTTGGATTCAAGCTCTAATATTTTGGATGCAGAAATTGTTGGCGAAGAACACTACAAGGTTGCCCGAGATGTTCAGTTAGTTTTACAAAAATACAAAGATCTTCAAGACATAATTGCTATTTTAGGAATGGAAGAGTTATCAGAAGAAGATCGTTTGACAGTTAGTCGAGCTAGAAAAATTCAAAGATTCTTATCTCAACCATTTTTCGTAGCCGAACAATTCACTGGAGCGGAAGGAAAATATGTTAGTATGGAAGATACTATTAAAGGTTTTAAAGAAATTCTTGATGGAAAGCATGATGATAAAAATGAGAATGATTTTTATATGAGGGGGAGTATTTCTGAAGTGACAAGTCAATAATCGAAAAAGTTA
>Ga0306866_1000180_pt1 | contig 24393 bp, 31 predicted proteins | sample AntRauTorckE5432_FD_190450 | JGI IMG/M metagenome (GOLD analysis project Ga0306866, IMG submission 190450) | Saline lake microbial communities from Rauer Islands, Antarctica - Metagenome Torckler E5 #432 (v2) (version 2) | ecosystem: Environmental > Aquatic > Non-marine Saline and Alkaline >...
CTGCTTCGGATACGCTCATACCTTCATGACGTACTTTGCGTATTATTGTTGCTTTTGTTTGTGGGGTTGTTGGCTTTCCTTTGGGCATGAATGAGGGCTCCTTGTTTAGTGAATTATACCGTCTTATGAATAGACAGCGTGTTCATTATATGGGGAGGGTGACATATAGGTGTAGGTCATGTAAGAAAAGTTTTGCTAAAAACAGACTAAACGATGGTGTTGATGATTATATGAGTGATCTTGAGTTTCTTCCTGAGCAAGCTACGTTCAAAAAAGCTTTGATAAAAGTATGGCGTAACCAAAGAGGCTCAGTGGTCCAGCGTATAAGTGCATTAGAAGCAAATAGGCAAAGCGTTGAGGCTGATTCTAGAAAGACAGCTCAGGAGTATACGAAAGAACCAGAAGGTGCTGCAAAGAATGCCTTACGTCTTTTACTTGAAGATTATGATAATAAATTAATTGCTATAAAAAAAGATATTGAAGATACTCGGAATATTGATCTAGAAAGTGATGAATTTGTAAAATTTGCTATTGAGTTCACAGAGAATATTAAAGAAAAATGGTGGTCTATTTCTCAAGATGAAAGGAAGGGGGGTGAACAAGTATTATTTAACGGTGAATTTTATGTTGATAGTTCTGCAAAAGTTCACACCCCTAAATTGAGCTCTATTTACAGATTGGGAACAAATAAAAAAGACCCCGAAGGGTCAAATTTTAACAATATGGTGGAGCTGGCGAGGTTCTGCCCCTCGCGTCCATCGGTTAATTCATTGGGTGACTACAAGCTTATTCTATTTAATGGTCTTAGACTGAATAGATATAAATAGACAAAAGACTACTCAGTAGCGTCCTTAAATCTTAAAAATCGTACTAAGGCGGCGTACGAAATAGCAATCAGATGATATAAGACTCTAAACCGTATCTGATGTCTGGTCTAATGAGTCGCAGCCTAAATTAGGCTGCAAATGCGAATGATTCGTCGCGTACATTAAGTACGTTATTAACCATGTCGCTTAGAGATGTTTTTGCATCTGTTATTTTGATCCGACTAACGTGCAGATCAATCCGGCTTGCCACGGCCAACTTGTTAAATCCAATGTCGAGCTTAAATTCAGCCCCTCGTCGTCGAAGTGTGATGATTATCTAGCCACACTGTCACCAAAACAAGTTTGAGTGACAGTGTTGGCTATACAATCAAGTCTTCTCCTCTAAAATTTGAAATAAAAATTCAAATTTATTAGCTGCGGGAGCAACTAGAGGAATGCAAAAGCTACTATAGCTTCTGATACCTATATTATAGCATGAAACATGAGCAGTTTCAATATCTACTGTTTGCAACTATACTACAATCGATATGTACGCAAAAAAAACTTCTCCCATCGAACAGGCTGGCAAAAATTTACAGAACGCTTACGCAGAAGCGCAAAGTTTGAGCGCTGAAAAAAGATTAGAACTTTCTCGAAACATCACGAGTACGATACTTTTCCAGCGTGCAAGCCATAGACTGAATAGATTATGGGTAGACTTTAATGGTGATGTACCGCACAGTTTTGCGCTCAATCAAAGCGACTTTGAGAAGCCTAAAAATATATTCCAACATGGAACTCAATGGCACGGTGAACAAATGATAGAGGGGGACACAGGATTTGTCCGACCAAGCTATGAATTTATTCTTGGCGTGCAGCTCATGGAGTATGAGGTAGGATTTGTGAACTCTATTGAATTAGGAAAAAATACAGGATTTCTTGTGCCTTATGGAATGAACCTACAAGTGGGTACTTGGCAGGCACTCTAATTAAGACTAAACTAAATGTCATATGAGCACCATTAGTTGTCAAAATAAAATGTCTTTTGATTCCGAGAAAGAAGCGAAAGTCTCAGCAACAGTGGCTGCTCATCAACGGGGAGCGAAGCTACGAGTGTATAAGTGTAGACAGTGCCAGTTATGGCATATGGCGAGTAGTTATGTGGATAAAGAATAGTTGATAGTTGATGCTCGGTTCCTCCCAGTCAGGAAAAACCGGCCTGTTCATGAGCAAGCTCATAGGCGGTTGCGAACTGATCCGTGGCTCCTCCCAGTCAAGAGAAAATCCGTAAATGACTCGTCTGAAAAATATCTGGCGATTACTGTAACTTATCAGAATCTAGGTCTGAATAAGCAAGAATATACAGCATTTTTTTATGTTAAGACTAACAATATTGTATTTATAGTAATACTGGTTATACTTATGCTTAAGTAGCAAGGAACAATAAATGAAAAAAGCATACGGATTTGGATTAGCTGGAGTTCTACTAGCTATGTTGGTAGTAACTATAGTAAGTGGTGCCGGATGGTACGTGTGGAATCAACAAAATGACAAGGAAAATAGACTTGATGAAACTACGGAAATAGGGACAGCTCAATTAAATGTAAGACAATTAGCAGCTAAAGATCTTGCAGGCAAGATTATCAATAGCTTAGTAAGTTGTGATTTTGATCAATATATTATGACAAGGGGTTACACCACTGAAGAAGCTGCTGAAATCAAAGATGGAAACGAAGGCAAGTTCATCTCATCTGGGATAATTTTACTAAAGGAAGATGAGTTTTTAACACTTTGTGAAAAATATAAAGACCGTCTAGCGATATTTAGTAAAATATTTGAAAGACAACGCCCAGATGATGAAACAGATGTCAGTTATAGAATATTTTACGCATTTCCAGAACAAAGTATTGTCAGAGGTATAATCGTAGTAAATGGTATCGAGGCAGGTGAATTATACGCTGACGTACCAACTATGAGCTATTCAGTAGAGGAGTATGCAGGAATCGCTGATGTTTTTGATAAAGAAGGTTGGCAGCTGGTTGATTAGAAACTAGTTAGTCTATTTTAGAAAATTTTAAAATATTTTTAATGCTTTATTATCTCACAGAAAAAAATAATAAGTTTACATAGTGCTTATTCTTTTCTTAAAGCAACTGGTGATCTATAGGCGTTTTATGACTCCTCCCAGTCTGGAGAAAATCCACCCGTCTTGCCATATGATGGCGGGGATTTGCGAACTGTTTTTTTGCTTTGGCAAAAAAATCCAGTTCGAGGCGGGAGAGTCACAAATACAAAACCCGACCAATGGTCGGGTTGCTGTATTTGGTGGCTCCTCCCAGACTCGAACTGGGGACACACGGAGCTTCAATCCGATGCTCTACCAACTGAGCTAAAGAGCCATTTTACTTGGTGATTTATATTGTATAGGTTTTAACTTGGAGCTTCAATCCGAGTCACATTCTGCGACCCCCGAACTTCTGCTATGAAAGCAAGCTTTCAAGTGAAGATTCGTTTCAAAAACACCACTGGTGTTTCTCACTCTACCAGCTGAGCTAAAGAGCCACGCATTTTCTATGCACTGACACTGGTACTGAAAACTATTTTAACAGATATGATGGGGTAAGTGAATACCGTTGTTGTGATATTTATGTTAAAATAGACATAACTAAGAGTACGCTACGTACAGAAACGGATAATGATCATGGCAAAGCAAAGAAATATGCACGGTGCTTCTCGTAAAAGAATCGCAAAGAAAAAAGCAAAAGCAAAGAAATAAACTAAAAACGACCGCAAAGGTCGTTTTTAAATTTTAATATGAAGGAATAGATAGGTGAAATTATATTTTGTCAGTGGAAATGAAATGAAAGCACGTGAAGTAGCTCGAATTATGCCAGGCGTAGAACGTATATCACTTGATTTACCAGAAATACAAAGTCTCGATCCTGAAGAAGTCATCAAGGAAAAGTTATTAGAAGCTCATAGATTAGAGCCAACAAAGACACTTGTAGTAGAAGATGGCACTTATTCAATCAAAGGTCTGGGCGGACTTCCTGGCACACTTGTAAAGTGGTTCGTTAGTTCAGTGGGGCCAGCGGGTATCTATGAAATGGTTGGTGATAAAGACCCAGAAACAACGGTTTGTGCTAATTTAGGTTTAGTGAAACCATCTGGTGAAATTAAGTTTTTCGTCGGTGAAATAAAAGGCAAAACTGTTTTACCTGCAGGAGGCGAAGGGTTTCATTTTGATAGTATCTTTATGCCCGATGGTCACGATAAACGATTCGCAGAAATGACTCGTGACGAAAAAGACGCCATTTCTCACCGCGGAATAGCTTGGCAGAAACTGAAAGAATCTATTAGTAAATAAAAAAGACCCTCGAATAAAAGTCTTTTTAATTGGTGGGCGAGGTGGGATTCGAACCCACAACCGCTATTAACGGGAAGGATTTTAAGTCCTTTGTGTAAACCATTCCACCACTCGCCCATTTTGTCAAGTAAATTTACTCCTTGAACATATAGAATTATACCACTATCATTTCTTTTTGTTAATGAAAGTAGTCTTTTTATTCAGTCCTCGATGAGTTGGTTGTAAGCTATGGCAATTAGGACATAATATCCTTAGGTTTTCTATACGATTATCAGCGTGATTACCATTCATGTGATCTAGTTCAATAGGTGTTCTACCGTCGACTGATACCTCGCACCATCCGCAAAGTTCACATATAGGTTTTTTAATGCCCGCAACAAATAATCTTTTTTTTAAGCTATGACTCTGGTATCTGCGATTTTCTACAAGAATATCTTCTAATGGAGTTATGGGTGCTCTAGGATCATGTGTCCAGCCAATATTCCACCCTTTGCCAGTAAAATGTGTTTTATCAAGTTTAAGTTCATTTATCATTTCATTTATCTGATTGTAATTTCCGCCTGCGGGAACTAAATTTAGTTTTTGTATCACTTCTCTAACACTTCTAGAAGTAGCAACTGCATCGGTTAGCTGCGTATTAGTCCATGATCTTTTTCTTGGCATACGTAAATTATAGCATTATAATTACCTCTACCATATATAAATCACATCTGTTTTGGTAGAATTGAGTATGTAATCAAATGGTGCGTTGGCCGAGAAGTTAGGCACAGCTCTGCAAAAGCTGCCAGACGGGAGCGTTACCCGTACGCACCTCCAATTATGTATTGTTTAAACAGATGAGATTTGCTAAAATCATCTGTAGCACCATGCGGGTGTAGCTCAGTTGTTTAGAGCGCATCCTTGCCAAGGATGAGGTCGAGAGTTAGAGTCTCTTCACCCGCACCAGACACGAATTTCTGTGATTTTACGAACCCATTCCAGGGTTCGTTTAATTTATATACCACTGTCGACCCCCGTGCAAAGCTCCCATTCTGTGCTGTTATTGTGAAGTTAGAGAAGAAAATTCTTAGTACCGCGTCCATGGCTTTCATATCCTGAATCTTGTTAAGAACAACGGGGGTAGTTTCAAAAAGTTTGAGATATTTTTCGTATGTAGGTAAAGCCTCTTTCGAGTGTCTTCTAACATTGACAAGCCTTTCATATTCTATTTTCATTGTATTTATATCTTTAAGTTCAGCCTTGACATCAAATACCTCAGTCAAACTAACATCTTTCTGGATTAGAGCCTTAGATTGTTCATGAGCAGCTATTTTAAGATTCAATTTCACTTTAAAGCTAGCAATCGTAGAATCGAGTTCTGAATTCTGTTTTTTTAATGCCTCACGAGCAGTACGCATATATTCTTCGTAGTTATCTTTAGTGGTAAATAGATACTTCGCAAAGAAACTATTGGCTGTATCTATAATGTATTTAGCTTTTGCAGATTTATTAAACATCTGACAGCCTTGATTTTCACACTTATAGTAATAACGAGAATGAATAATTGCACCAGTCTCTTTATCTTTGTTGGGTATTAGCATAGATGTAAGCGTCCTGTCGCATGAGCCACAATATACTTTACCTCTCTGTCACCCTCCAACTAAAATGGACAGGTAGTCTCGACTAGAAGCGAGATATAATGTCCTCAAGAAGGAGCTAAACTATGTCCGTAGGTAAACACACCGACCCACAAATAAAAACAGATATTATCCATGAGATCAGAAACAACGGCTTGCCAGTTGTTTCTGCAGCAGAAAAGTACAAAGTTCATCCCAAAACAATCTATGGTTGGCTGCGAACTGGCGTGGTAGATGGTAATCGTAATCTTATCCTAGAAAACAATCGTTTAAAGAAAGAGCTAGAGATAGCTTACCGCATCATTGGTAGAGCTACTGCAGAGATGCAAAACTCAAAAAAGTAGCCATCCTGGAGCAAGAGGTCGAGCCAGGATGGCGAAGCCACTTCAGGCGACTCCTGTATGTCTGCAAGAGTACGTTTTATGACAAACCAACTGTGCTCAAAACGCGTGATGAAGCCGCGGTCGATGAACTCACAGCTGTACACCAGCAACATCCGTTCTACGGTGTCCCGAGGCTTGCGATTCACCTTGGGTGGAGCGAAGGAAAAACCAGGAGGATACGCACCAAGGCTGGCATCGTCATACCAACTGCATCCACCAAACATAAGTATCCTAGAAGCATTGCAGCAGAGATCGACGCTCCGCAGAATATCCTACACAGCTACGCTAGCTTCAAGAACAGTAACCGTCCGCAGGACGGTATGAGTTATGCAGCTATGGTCGACGCCGAAGCTTGGGCGCAAGACTTCACATTCATCAAGCATGACAGCACGTTTTGTTATCTAGCCGTTGTGATGAGCCTCAAGACCAGAGAGATAGTAGGTTGGCGACTGGGCACGAGTCACAGTAGCGACCTCACACTGAGTGCATTACTAGATGCACTCAGCAAACATCACAGCCCCGCAATTCTGCACAGCGATCAAGGCAGTGAATATCTGAGCTACAAGCACAGAGATTTGTGTGATCGCATGGAGATACAACTTAGTGCCAGCAACAAGTCATCCCCATGGCAGAACGGCTTCATGGAACGTTGGTTTGGCAACCAAAAAAAAGAGTTTGGTAAAGTCAGTAAGTACAAAGACATAGCTCAACTGCATGAAGCATTGGCGCTCTACATTCATTATTACAATACGAGAAGAATCCACACAGCACTAAAGACAACACCAGCGGCTTACGCCGCTGCCTTAGTTAGTTCAGACAAGGTGTCCGGAAAAGTTAGAGATTGACAAGCATGTCTAGTACGTTCTGAGGCGTCTCTGTCTTGAATAACGCTCTCAATCCTTGGTAGGCCGTGAATCGAGAATCACCACCTGTACCATTGACTGGTTCAGGCGCAGGGAAAATGCCAGTTTGCAAGTGTTCGAGCACTCTACCGGAGTGATAGTCAGCAGAGGCCAGGAGACGATCATAGGCTTGTGCTTCCAGCGTTTCACCTTGGGCAAGTATAGTTCGCGCAGCATGTACCCAGCTTTCTAGGCCCATGTTTACGTGCCCGAAATCACGAAGTCGTTCTGCGTCCATACCGTCTACTGCTGGGCCCCAGTCAGCCGTATTGATGGTAAAGTCTGTGTTTATTTGACCAGCCCCGCTAGCACCACCTGCCTAAGTTCTACCCCAATGCTGCTCAGTTAAAACAACGTTGGGAGTTGTGCTGTTTGGCAGCGGGTTAACAGATCCCATGTCGTACGTCGAATGATAGATACTCTGAGAAATTCGCTGATTAAAGTATGCTTTAGCGTCTGTCCATAAAGCTGCATCTTCCAAATAAGCTGCAATTGCTAATCTGGAATCGGCAAAAGAAGCATGCCAATTAGGGTTAGCTGTCCAATCAAGTATTGGATAGCAAACGTCTTCAAGGAATGTATCAAACGCTGCATCGTTATAGTTAATGAGTTCTGCAGCTTGAGCTAAATTAGTACATGACCAGCCAGCTACCAGACGGTACTGTTCGCCTGGATCTGTTTCGAACGAAGTGACTGAGCCGTATTCAACCAAATAGGACACGACTTTGTCGCGGCGGTCTGTATCTCCATCGGTTGCATACAGCACAGCTTGCACTTTAGCAAAACCTGACTGGTTTTTGAGTCCATAGTTCAATTGATTATTCGGGTCTGAGCCGTCACCGCCACTATTAATTTGCGTACCAAAGTCTACTGGTACAAAGCGAGCAGACCCAGAAGTAACATCGGCTGCGGGTGTTGATGCGAGTCGAGTATATTCAGGTGATCCTATGGTCCATGTATCTATATCACCCTGCGTATAAACTACGCCGGGACTCACGAATGGCGGAGCTGCATCGGCTCTCGTCAGTACGAAAAGGTAGCTAAGGAGAAGACATGAAAATACGAAAAATAACGTGAATTTGTTTGTTTGTTTGTACCTATCTACCACTTTAGGGTAAATAGAATAATAAGAGTTTTTGATTGCGCGCCCTTTTTATTAGTAGTTTTTGTTCTTAGTTTTTTAACATAACTAGTATTAGAATAATAGCATATTTTGAGTACAGTCTAATAAATTGGTACTTATTTTGCTTATGTTAGTATATAGTTACGAAATTTAGTTAAGAAAATGACCAAAAAAAAATTAAATATACCTAAAATACACCCTAGCTTGCACCTTGCTGCAGCCTCTCTGCTGTTTATTATTAGTGTCATAGCATCACGGCAAGCTCAATTGTTGGGCTGGGAAGAATCATTGTTTTTGTGGATATATGATTGGCCCGAGTTCTTAAGACCATTTTTTATTGTCATCACGTGGCTGGGACAAGTAGAGGTTCTAGCGGCTCTATTGATAGTTTTTGTTATCCAAAAAAAACCTCAACGTACCCTAAGATTATTAATGACCTCTACATTGGCCTATTTATTGGCTGGTATTGGGAAGAGTATCTGGGGAAGGACTCGTCCAAACGAATTATTAAGCGACGTTGTTGCGCGTAGTAGCTCTTATGGACCTGGATTTCCGTCTGGACACACTGCACTTGCCGTTGCCATGGCACTCGTTGTCGGTCATTACTTGCCAAAAAAGTATCATTGGGTCGTTGCCGTGTGGATTATTGGAGTTGCACTATCCCGTGTGTATCTGGGTATTCATGCGCCACTAGACATAGTCGGTGGTTTTGCTATTGGATGGTTCAGCTATATGCTATTCAGACACGTCAGATTATATCCAGTGAGATTTGGCAGTAGAAAGAAAACGAGCAAAATAGCTTATACTAAAAGAAGTGAAAAAAATACTAAAAAACGTACCACCAAGTAAGAAACTGTTGTATTGGTTGATTGCCGTTCTCGTTATCCTTGGCGTTGCCCATTTGACATTGCAGTATGTGAACATTAATGTGTTGAATGAAGAATTCGGCTCATTTTTTGAGCTCACTAACCGTTTTGATTTCGATGACGAAGCCAGCATTCCGACGTGGGTATCGCAATTTATATTTATTCTGATCAGTTTTAGTTCATTGTTATTAGTGTATTTAGAGAAACAAAAAGCCAAGAAAGCAATATGGGCTGTCGTGAGCGCGGTGGCACTTCTAGGATCACTTGATGAAGTCGCAACATTACACGAGAACATTCTTCAGAGCCTGCATCTGTTGTTTTTTGATGAATCAGCCCCGACAGCACTCGCTAACGCCTGGGTAATCATTATACCTTTTGTTGTTATAGCTGGTGGATTGTTTACCTATAAAGCAGTTGCTCTTTTGCCTAAACGAACGCTGCAACTACTAATCAGCGCGCTTGTGATCTATATGAGTGGAGCAGTACTTGTCGATATAGTGACGTCTAGCAGGGATAGTAGCGAAGCAACTTTTGCCTCTCAAGGAATTCTTGTCGCCATAGAAGAACTACTCGAACTTGTTGGCTTAACGATCACTCTCTACGCGATTGTTGAGTATATAGAGAGGAAATTCAGTAAGAAAATTATTCGAGCCAAGAGGGAACTGCTCAAATGAGTTTTTTATCTGATTACTATCAGCAAGCGACTAGCGAAGAGCTCAAACCGCTAGAGAAATTGTGGAGCTACGTGCATTCTATAGAGCCTGAAGCCGTAGAGGGCTTGAGCTATGACCTTCCTGCATTCAAATTAAACGATCGACCACTAATTGGGTTTGGCCTACATAGTGAGTTTATGAGTGTCTATCCGTATAATCCTAAGATAATTTCTGCACTTCATAAAGAGCTTGAAGATTATGAAACTTCAAAAGGAGCGATAAGATTTACTATCAATAATCCTATTAGTGAGGCTGTTATTGATCTGATTATTGATTTGAGAAAAACAGAATTCTCCAACAATAGCTATAAAAAAAGTAAGGGCGGCGTAGAGATAGAAGCACGAGACCCTATTCAAGATGTCATGAGTGACAAAGAGATTGATATAGCAAACAAGCGTATTTTTGACTTACTAAATGAAGGTGAAGATTAGGTTACTTTACGACCTTCGTTTTTCTTGTTCATGTATTCTGCAAGATCTACGATATTATCAGCAGCTGGAAGAATGAGTTTGCCTAGGTTCTTGCGGATGCGCTTATCTTCTAGACCAACATTGACTCCCATACGTATTGCATCTCGAGCCATTCTGAGTGGATCAAGAAGAAGATCGACTGTTGAACCACCACGAGCTTGGATAAAAGCAGCTTGTTCATAAACATCCAACCCATAAAGGCGAGCAAGAAGCATAACTTCGCGATCCGCAGCCCATTCATCGCTTTCTACTTGAGGCCAAAGTAGCGCGGCTGCATCTTTATGAAAGACCTTGGCTCCTGCTTGGGGATCTCTTACTCCAGTAGGGGCAAAGTATTCACAGAAAAGGTGCATTCCTGTGTGTCCAACTTTACGGACTAGGCTTGGATGATCTGATTCTCCGTCTCTATACGCTATTGCAACCCTATATTCGCCACTTTCAACTTTGTCTGCCATAGCGCTTATTGTTTTGAATGAATAAGATAAGTCTGCGTCCGCCGAGCCAATTACTTCACCGTGGGCATGTTCGTATCCAACTTTATAGGCGCCACCACGTATAGAAGTTTTACCATTTGGATTGTTGACGACTTGCACACCATGTTCTCGAGCAATTCTACTCGTTTCACCATTGTCAGTCGAGCCGTCATCTACAACAAAAAATTGATGGCGTCGTCCGTATTTTTTATATAACTCTTCACTGTACGTTTCTAGAGCATCTCTAAATGGATCTCCAGGACTTCCGCCTTCTTCAGTTCTCAGCCCTTCGTTATATGCAGGCAAAAAAAGTGAAAATTCCGTGCTTTCTAGATTGTTCATCTTCATAAGCACTTCAGGGCTATGAAAATGTGATTGTTCAAGATGTGGTTGGAGTGTATCTGTCATAATAATATCCATTTTCATAACTATAGCATAAGTATAATAAAAAAGCAAGTATATATTATAATATACATCTGTTATGACCAATGGTCGTCAGGTATAATTAGGGTTATGAAGAAAAATTACTATGTCGCAACCGCAATTCCTTATGTCAACGCTCGCCCACACCTGGGCCATGCGATACTACACACTTACGCAGATGCATTTGCGCGCTATCATCGCCAGCAAGGCGACGAGGTGCTCTATTCTGCAGGAACAGACGAGCACGGCGGCAAAATAGCCGAAGCGGCAGAAAAAGCAGGAAAGTCACCCCAAAAACTAGTCGATGGCATTAGTGCTAGTTTTAAAGACGGACTTCAGCAGCTCGGTATTAGTAATGATCGATTTATACGCACCACTGATCCACAACATGAGAAAATAGCAGTACAAATATGGCAAGATCTATCGGAAGATATCTACAAGAACAGTTATATCGGCATGTATTGCACTGGCTGTGAAGAATTTAAGACAGACGCTTACATCAAAGAGACAAATGGCATATGTCCTAACCACAATAGAGAGTACGAAAAAGTAGAAGAAGAAAATTATTTCTTTCGTTTAAGTAAATACGAGCAACAAATAAAAGACGCTATTATTTCAGGTAAATTTAACATTCAGCCTCAATCAAGGCGCAATGAGATTTTAGGGGTGATTAAGGAAGGCTTAGAAGATATAAGTATTAGTCGTAGTTCGACTAAAGTGGCCTGGGGTATTCCTGTTCCTGGTGATAACTCACAAGTAATGTATGTCTGGTTTGAAGCACTCATGAATTATATTACAACTCTTGGGTATCCTGAGGGCGATGATTTCAAGAAGTTCTGGCCAGCTAACATGCAAGTAATTGGTAAAGACATACTACGGTTTCATGCTGCTATTTGGCCAGCTATGTTACTTGGACTTGGGCTTGAACTCCCAAAGACATTGTACGTTCACGGATTTGTGACAAATGAAGGTCAAAAGATGGGTAAATCACTTGGTAATGTTATTGATCCTTTAGACATTGTCGCTAAGTATGGATTAGATGCTTTTCGTTATTATATATTTCGGCACGGTCCGGCGAGCGAAGATGTCGACTTCAGCTGGGACAAGTTTGAAACAGCATACAATAGTGAACTTGCCAATGAACTGGGCAACGCTGTACAGCGTGTCAGTGCAATGATCAAGAAATATCAAAATGGTGTGATAGGTGATCTAGCAGACAGCAAGCACGATGTAGGACAATACCATGCAGCCATTGCAGATTGTCGATTCGATAGAGCGCTTGATGCTGTGTGGGACCAAGTCAGAGGGCTCAACCAATATATTGAAGAAGAAAAACCATGGCAGATTGCAAAAGAGCAAGACGACGAGCATTTGAAAGACGTCCTCTCAGAAGCAGCAAGCTCATTGATGGAGATAGCCGAACTATTAGTACCTTTTTTGCCGGGTACTGCAGAAAAAATACAATATGTGTTTTCTGAGGGAATAATTCGTCCGTTGGATGACGTTTCGCTTTTTCCAAAACATGAAGGTTAAATAGAAGTAGTATGAAAGATTCGATCACGTATGTCGATACGCACTGCCATATTCATGATAGTGAATTTCAAAAGACATTTACGAGCTCTCCAGAACAGATGCGACAAGAAGCTAAAAAGGCAGGCGTTGAAAAGATTATATGTGTTGGGACTTCACTGAAAAGCAGCAAAGAAGCTATAGCATTTGCTGAAAAACACGATGGAGTGTTTGCATCCATAGCGCTACACCCGCATGAGGCTGAGCGACTAAGTGAAAAAGAATTTATTGCCGATATGACGGCACTAGGTAAGCTCAAAAGTAGCAAAATTGTGGCAGTTGGCGAATGTGGGCTTGATTACTATTACCACGACGATAATGCAACTCGTGCAAAACAAGAGCATTTATTACGTCAGCACTTGGACCTTGCAAAGACTCTAGGCTTGCCAATGATATTTCACATCAGAAATGCAAAGGAGAGTGATGGGGCAGATGAAAATGCCTTCTGTGACTTCATGGCACTATATGATTACTATAAATTGCCTGGTGTGGTGCATAGTTTCTCCGCGACCGTGAAAGAACTCGCTCTATGTGTTGAAAGAAATCTACTTGTTGGATTAAATGGCATCATGACCTTTACATCAGATGAAAAACAGCTTGAAGCAGTGAAAAAAGCCCCACTCGAAAACATTATTATAGAAACAGACGCACCCTACTTGACTCCAAAGCCACATCGTGGTACTATCAACGAGCCTAAACATGTGACAAATATCACACTATTCATAGCAGAATTACGTGAACAGTCGCTAGCGTTAGTTGCCAAACAAACAACCAAAAACGCAAAAAAACTCTTCAATCTTTAATATAACTAAAGGTATAACTACAATTAATCATGTTTGACGATTCTCAATTTACCATTTCCCCTAAAAATACTGCTGAATTTTTCCCTGCTGATATGGGACCGGTCGAAAGTACTATGTTTATCGAACGGAGTATTTTGCGACAAGAATCTATCGATGCAAGTGATAAAGTTGCAAAAATGCGAGAAGTAGAAGCAACCGATATTTCGAGACTCGCAGGTGAAGTTGTACGGGGATTCGGACATAACAAGTTCAACCTAATGGAATCTGCAGGAGTCGTAGTCCCAGATATAGATAGAAATTCACTTAGAGATAATGAATCATTAAGTATCCCAGAGGGTGATATAAGAAATTTCGTACAAGGAGATCATCTGAAGTATGTCGAAGCGATAACAAGCGAAGCTGACGAACAAGAATTTACCATTAGAGATCAGTCTGAAGTTGATGAAAAGAACGCGGTTTCAGATAATGTTAGAAGTCTCGATGATTATCGTCAAGCAGTAGACGAACAGTTTGCTCTAGCAGGCTAAGAGGTAATATGAATATATTTACACAATTTTTTAAGAAAAACAAAGACAATGAAGAAGACATTCGGAGTCAAGTACGTCGTGATTTAATACGGAAAGAGGCTATTATTGGTCGCACTGTTTTTGGTCCAATTCCTGAAGGCCATAAGCGAGAGTTTTTCCGCGTAGACAAGGGCACTTGGGTGTGGCAAGAGTCTTGGGTAGATGATAATAGGCAAAAGCAACAGCGCCACACGAAGTATGTCTTAAGAGATAATGATATTGTCAAGTCGGTCAACAGCGGTAGTTATGAGCGTGTCTCAATAGCAGAAGCAGAAAATTTCGAGGCCGCAGTACACGAATACGTAAAACGAGTAGACAAAGACGTTTACAAAAACGGAAACTTTGCCCGCGCTTAAATAAGGTATTCTAATAGTATATGACTATCTATCTAGATCATGCAGCAGCGACGCCTGTTGATAAAAAAGTTCTTACAGTAATGATGCCATTCTATACGGAGCATTACTATAACCCATCAGCGCTTTACAAGGGTGCAAGAGTAGTGAAATCGGCTCTCGATGATGCACGCTCAGATGTCGCGCGGCTTATCGGTGCCAAGCCAAGTGAAATTATATTTACTGCTGGTGGCACTGAGTCAGCAAACCTAGCTATAAAAGGAGTTATGGATTTGCATCCTGACAGCAACTGTATTGTGAGTTCCATTGAGCACGAAGCCGTTCTGAAACCGGCAAAAAGATATAATCATACAGTGGCACCGGTTCTTAAAACAGGGCTTCTTGATATGACTGCTTTTGAAGCGCTTATTGATGAACAAACAGTCCTTGTGTCCATCATGCTTGCTAATAATGAAATCGGCACTGTACAACAGCTAAAAACTGTCGCTAGTCTTGTTAAGAGTATTCGTGAAGAGCGACAAAAAGACAACAATACTCTTCCCCTTTACCTCCACACTGATGCTTGTCAGGCTCCATTATATCTTGATTGTAATGTCGCAAGAAGTGGTGTCGATATGATGACACTTAATGGTGGAAAAATTCATGGTCCAAAACAAAGTGGTATTTTATATAAAAAATCTAGTGTCATATTGCAGCCACAAATAGAAGGTGGTGGGCAAGAGTTCGGGGTGAGGAGCGGCACAGAAAATATTGCTTCTGCTGTTGGATTTGCCAAAGCGCTGTCTCTTAGCGAGAGTCATAAGTCTGAGAGAGTAGAGCGGGTGAGTAAACTGCGAGATTATTTCATAGAACAACTAGAGCTACAGTTTAATGTAGTAGTGACCGGTCATAGGCAAAAAAGACTTGCCAATAATGTACACGTGAGCTTCGATAACGTTGATAACGAACGCGTTTTATTTTCACTTGACGACAGTGGCATTGCAGCAGCAGCAGGCTCTGCGTGTCAAGCAAGTAGTGATGAGCCATCTCATGTTATAAAAGCAATTGGTGAGTCGGAAAGTTATGCCACTAGCAGTATTCGATTTTCCCTTGGACGAGATACAACAAAAAAAGAAATAGATTATACTTTGAAGGCTTTGACATCTGCACTTACTGCGTAAAATTTCGTTAAAACCTGGTACATAATAAGCAAAAGCGGTATAGTTAATGCTATAGATGTTAAAACAGTTTAAAAGTTTATTATCATTGAAGCGAGTTGGTGCCCTGGCTGGCTTGTTTGCTCTTGTTATGGTGTCACTAGCACAACCAACATCTGCTCAATCCGTTACGCAAGGGTATCGATCAGATACGCTACTACAACGCGGTATAACAGTGTCACTTGACGCAGAAGATACGTCCCGCGTCGTAGCCGTCACGAAAGAAAACGAAGACAGAATTCATGGTGTCGTCGTAGCTTCTAATGACTCTGCATTTACACTCTCCGACGACGAAGAAAAGACTTTTGTTGCGACGATTGGGCGATTTGATGCGCTGGCCAGCACAGAGGGTGGCCCAATACAGCCTGGTGATTTTTTGACTGTGTCCAGTATCACTGGAATAGTAAAAAAAGCCGCTGAAATAGACCGCTATACAATCGGAAAAGCTATAGAGCCTTTTAATGGAGAAGAAAATGCAATATCAACGACTGATCTTACTGATTCAGCTGGCAATACAAACAAAGTTGCAATAGGCCGTATAGTGGTGGATCTCAATGTCGGATCAAACCCCTTGCTCAGACCATCAGATACTAACTTGCCAGAGTTTTTAAAAAAAGCAACTGAGTTAATTGCTGGTAAAGAGGTTAGCCCCGTACGTGTGTATATAGGATTATTTATCTTGCTTGCAGCATCATCTATATCTGGTAGCTTGCTGTATTCAGGTATAAAAAGCTCTGTTATATCGATTGGTCGCAACCCGTTATCGAAGAAATCGATAACAAAAAGCTTAATTCAGATCATATTAACAAGCATTATAATTTTCCTGATTGGCCTATTTGGGGTATATTTATTACTAAGACTATAAACATAATCAATATGATAAAAGGTGTGGAGTATCGAATGTTGTTGAATCTTGACTGGATGAAAACATGGGCATAGAGCTATTAATTGCTGTGTTAATAGGAATCTTTGTATTCGCTGCTTTAATTATTGCTTCAATATTGCGTGATAAGTCGCCAAAAGCAGCAAAGAACAAGAATCCAATAGAAGATTATTCTGAAAAAGCCAAGGATGATGTTGAACATATTTTCAATGATGAATTTCGAGAAGAGCTGCGCAATAGAGGGCGATTGCATTTTGAAAAAATCATTGGCGAAAATGCCATGTTCTTGCAACAAGATTTGCGACTCACCACTTCTCAGCTAAATGATTTCATGAAGACTGAAATGACTCATGTTCTGAAAGAAGAATTTTCTAAGTATGAAGAATCGATCAACGATGCGAAACAATTAGCTATTGACTCTATTCAAAAAACTCAAGACACCATAGAACAGCAACGTGATCTATTGTCTGCTCAGCTCACCGAACAGTTAAATTCAGAAAAATCACGCACATTGGCGCGATTTGAAAGTCGTATGGCTGATGTCGTCAATCATTATGTGCTCGAAGCAGTTGGTGATCAGATCGACATGAGCGAGCAACTCGACTTCATATTGTCCCAGCTAGAAGACAATAAAGAAGCAATCATGAGAGATATTAAGGACGGCGCATAAGGCTGTAATGGCACTAGGCGAATTCATATGGAACAGCAAACACTCACAATACCAAACGAAGTAATCAGCCCAACTGACATCGCTCGTTTGGTTCGTGAATTAGAAAATCTTGACGAGTTTTTTAGACAATCTGCTATACGTGAAGCCGGAACCCCTCAGTCTGCCCCACGCTACAGCAGGCTACTCGATAAACTTGTTGTTTCTAATGAATTGAATTTACTGCAAGGTGATCATAGAGAGAATTTACTGTCTTTTATGAAAAACATTGCAACCAAGGCCCCAATACTACATATCAGCTTTAGCGTTGATCCGCCGGGAGCATATGTGCAAAAAATCGTGACATGGCTTCGCAGCAATATTGATGGACGAATTTTGGTTCGAGTTGGGCTTCAGCCAAATATTGGTGCTGGATGCGTCGTGAGAACAACAAATAAATCATTTGATTTTAGTTTACGGAGATTTTTTGATAGTAAAAAAGATTTTTTTGCTGCAAAATTACACGAAGTCGTCAGTGCTGACGCTACTCCTGTTACGATAAATACAACAGCCAAGAGTGAATCTGTCATATCAGAGCCTCAAACGAATACTAATCCCGACGTTTCAGCTACCGAAACAGCCAACACAGAGCCGTTAGTTGATAGTCAAACAACTCCACCACAGAACGCACAACCTGGACAACCTGAACAAACCCAAAAAATAGAGGTTACTTCATGACGGGCAATCAGCATTTCGATAAACTTGTTGCAAGTGGCAAGCCCGTAGGTGAAGTTATTGGTGTGGAAAAATTTCTTGTTCGCATAAAAGGCCTGCAACCGTGTAGAATCCACGCACTTATTATGTTCGAAGACGGCTCAAAAGGTTTCGTCCACCAAGTGTTGAAAGACCAAACAATTATTTTGCACTTAGGCGCAGTAGAAATACGTACCGGTATGATTGCGGTTGTGCAGCACGAAGAGCTTGTTTCAAAGGTAGGGAAAGACTTCATTGGACGCGTTATTACCGTAACGGGCGATCCATTAGACGGTAAGGGCCCAATTGCTGCTGATGCGACTTGGCCAGTGTTTCGTTCAGCACCAGCACTATATGAGCGCAAATTACTCGATACGCAACTAGAAAGCGGTGTGACCGCACTTGATTCACTGTTTCCGGTCGTGCGTGGCCAGCGTATGGCGTTACTGGGCGATAGCAAATCGGGTAAATCGACCTTAGCAACCCAAATGGTTATCAATCAGAAGAATACTGATCAGGTGGTAGTCTACGTACTGATTGCCAAGCGTCGAAGTGACGTCGATACACTACTTTCACGACTAGAAGAAAGTGGCAGTTTAGAGAAAGCAGTGGTCATTGTCAGTACTATGTTTGAATCATTGATCATGAGCTATATAGCACCTTACGTCGGTGTTTCAATGGCAGAATATTTTTGGCAGGAATTAGGCCAAGACACGATCATTATTTATGATGATTTATCGGCTCATGCACATGCTTACCGTGAAGTCGCACTGCTTTCTGGTGTAAGCCCAGGTCGCGATAGCTATCCTGGTGACATGTTCTATGCCCACTCAAGCCTACTGGAGCGTGCTGGTCGTCTTGATCGAAATGGCGCACACTTAACATCTATTCCAATCATAAACGCGGCTGGTGGCGATATTACTGCCTACTTGCCAACCAACGTCATGTCTATAACTGATGGGCAGTGGATTCTTGATATGAACATATTTAGAAGTGGTGTTCGTCCGGCAGTAAATATGGGCTTAAGTGTGACGCGTGTTGGTGGCGTTGGCCACAAAAAACGCCAGAAAAATCTTGCAGCTGAAACATTAAAAACACTTGCAGCTTACCGCGAAGCTGAAGAATTTTCACACTTTGGTTCTGAGCTTGCACTCGAAGCGCAACGCGCACTTGATACAGGTAAATTAATATTTCAAGTATTGACCCAATCGCCAACGCAAGTATTTTCATTTATGGCTCAACAACTCATGCTGGATGTAGTGTTGCACCGTAACGATAAAGACAAAATCGATATTGTTATCATGCAAAAAGAAGTGAATAAGATAGCTGAAACCATTCCAGATGACAGTGATGGAAGCGATGATCACGAAGAGAGCAATAAGCTATACGATAAAGCAAAAGCAGATTTACAGAAGCTTTGTGTTCAGGAGCTAAAAAAATGAGAAACCCAGCTGATATAGAAAAAGAAGAGGGAGCAATTGGGACACTCGTCGTTCTAACCGGTGTATTTGAAGGTATCGCGAGTATGCGTATTGCTCAAATCAAGACGCAGGTTCAACAAGCGACGCTTTTTTTCGATGATTTATGGGGTATCTATTCTCAGTTGCGTGTCGATAATCTGTTTCGCTTTGGTCGTAATGAAACTACTGATGAATCCATAGACAAGGATTTGATTATAATAATTACCGCAGAAGGTGGCTTTAGTGGCGATATTGATCAGAAGCTTATTCGTTACATGCTAAAAAGCTATGACGCTGATAAACACGATATTGTTGTGATAGGCCACCATGGTGCAATGCAGTTGGCTCAAAGACATATCAGCTACGTCAAGTATTTTAAGTTGCCAAAAAAAGACGAAAATATCAACGTAACGCCTATCATTCGTTACGTGAAGAAATACAATGCAACGACCGTCTACTACCAACAGTACGTGTCTTTGATGGTACAAGATGTTAAGAAGATCGAGCTATCAGCAGCAGTGCAAGAACAAGGAAAAGCCAGCTCAGAAGCCGAAGAAGTTATTACAGCCGGCAATACTATATTTGAACCGAGTGTATATTCTGTTATAGCTCACCTGGAAAGTTCAATGATGCAGATTGCAGTGAGCCAATTGATCCTTGATTCTAAGCTAGCTCAATATGCCAGTCGTTTCCGTGCTATGTCTGCTTCGCACACCAGAGCTCAAGAATCCAAAGACGACTTACATCTAGAGCTCAACCGTGCCAATAGAGCAATTAAAGACCGACGGTTGAAAGAAATTATCACCGGACTAAGAAAAGCAGGAGCAGCATCATGAGTAAAGGATACGTTGTATCAATTAAAGATCTTGTTGTTTTGGCTCAGTTCGACGAAGACGGACCACGCATAAATGAAATTATCACCGTCGATAATGGACATGAATCGCAGTTACTCGTCGATCACCTTGAGCCAGGCGGAATTGCACTATGTCTCAACATTAGAAGTGATAGGAGAATAGAAAAGGGCATGTCGGTCACTGCAACTGGTCATGGTATTGAAATACCGGTCGGTTCACCGACTATTGGCCGCATTTTAGATGCCGTTGGGCAACCACTAGACGGTAAGCCGCCTGTGGAAGGTGCTGACGTCAAAGATATATTGAAATTGCCATCCAGAAGTACTAACTTTGAAATCCGTGCTCCAGAAATTCTTGAAACCGGCATTAAGGTGATTGATTTCTTTACTCCTTTTGTAAAAGGTAGAAAAATAGGAATTATTGGCGGTGCTGGTGTTGGTAAAACAGTGCTTACTATGGAGCTTATCAATAACGTTGCCCAATCCGGATCGGGACTGTCATTCTTTGCTGGTATCGGTGAGCGTATTCGTGAAGGTCATGAACTGTGGGATACTTTGCGCGAAAATGATTTGCTTAAAAACACCTGCATGTTCTTTGGGCAAATGAATGAAAACCCAGTCCAGCGTGCATTAGTAGGTATTAGTGCAGTTGCCGGTGCAGAGCATTTCAGGGACAAAGAGGACAAAGACATTCTATTCTTTGCTGATAATATGTATCGTTTTATTCAGGCCAGCAATGAGCTATCGACTATTCTTGATCAAGTACCGAACGAAGGTGGGTATGAACCAACAATATTTTCTGATGTAAAGACACTGCAAGATAGGTTGAGTTCTAATGAAAATGGATCAATCACCAGTGTGCAGACTATCTATGTTCCAGCCGATGACCTTTCTGACCCTGCCGTGCAGATGATTCAACACGAGCTTGATGGAATTCTAGTGCTTTCGCGTAAAGTTGCAGAACAAGGAATTCGCCCAGCTGTTGATCTAAACCTGACATCATCATCGCTACTTACTCCTGATATTGTCGGCGATAGACATTATGATCTTAGTGTGAAGGTTATGGCAATGTTGCGTAAGTATGACTCACTGAAGAGTATTATCGCTATTATTGGTGAAAATGAACTATCCCCCGTCGATCGTGAAGATTATGCAAAAGCAAAAAAACTCATTAAGAACTTTACCCAGAACATGAATGTTATGGAGAAGCACATTGGTATTCCAGGAGATACTTTCACTAGGGAGCAAACACTCGATAGTATCGAGAGGATTATTAATGGTGACGACTCAGAAGACGCTCAAGAGAAAGCTGCTGAAGAAAAAAAGAAAGAAAATACGGCTAAGGATTCCACAGACGATGACAAATCTGACAATAAAGAAGAAGAAACTTCTAAAGATGACGATAAAAATAAAAAAAATAAAAAAGATGATAAGCACAAAAAAGAGTCCGATGATAAATAGCTATGGATGCTAAGAAGAAAGACAAAAAACCACTAGAAGAAGTACCAGACGGAAAGATGATGGTGAAAGTCTACGCACCTTTTAGAAATTATTTTGAAGGCCCCGCGGATAGTATTAGTGCGGTCAATGATACTGGCCCGTTTGATATATTGCCAGGCCATCATAAATTCCTGACTCTTATCAATTCTTGCGAGCTAGACATCCGTACGGGTGACGATAATTCAGCAGAAAAAATAAAGATAGAAAAAGGCATTATGTTCGTTAAGGAAGACCGTGTCGTCGTCTTCCTAGATGTCTAAGACTTATTAGACAAGGTCTCTGCCCTTTTCTCATCGTGCAGGGTCGCGGCTTGGCCGACGACTCTGACTGCTCTTTTCCCTAAGTTACATTTCTTACCACCAGATAAACTGGATGGACGAAATAATTTGTAAGGTTGGATGCACTTAATCACTACATCTGAGAGTCCAGGGTCTGGTGTATAATTCTTAAAATGAATGATAGAGCTACACATCTTACTTATTCGAAGAACGGCATGAAAGTCATTTATGATCCGATTAATTCTCACACTGCAACTCATTTTAGTCACAAAGATGGTTTAAAAGAAGTTGTTTGTGAAGCATTAAAGCAAACTGAACTTATTGAAGAAGTAGTAGGAACTGATATGGATATGAAGAGGTCAGTCGGTCTTAGCGACGTTGTCGAGGTCAGTAAGGATGATGATATATATTATGCAATGCGTACATTGAGAGAAGATCAAGGATATGTACAGTTCACGTCTTCTAAAGAAGGACGATATACCAATTTTGTATCAATTCACTTAGAAAAAAGAAGCAAGAAAGTGTACGAGCTTATGAGCTGTTGGGCAGGAAGATACGATAGTCCTCCATTTCCGCAAATGAAAAACGCGACTTCTGAAAGTGAAGAGTTTTGGAGTAAACACGCATTCATAGAAGGAAGTCAACAAATAATTGAAGGTACAAAGAGAACTGGCTGCCCTTGGTAGCAACTGAAGCCGAGCACCCAACCATAGGCGATAAAACCTAATAACCAGTATCTTTTTAGCTTGAGTAATTGCCGAGGACCTTTTTTGAACATAGCAAATAGAGACTTTCAAAAAAGCGAACCGACCTTGGATCGACCCGGAGGCTCAAGCTAAAAAGATACTGGTTATATCGTGTTCTTATTGCGGTTGGCAGTTTTGCTACTCGTTTTGCTGCCAAAATGAGTTAAATAAAGCTTCTTAACATTTAGTCTATGACGATGTAGTCGAAGGAGATGGAGCCAGGGGCAAGACCGCCTGAAGTCGCTATGGTAAACGAACTGGATGTTCTGTTGCTGAGGTAAAAAGTTTGTCCGCCGGTGACAGTTGGCGACCCTTGTGATGCAACTGGTGTGATAACAACATGTGGCGTTCCACCAAACTGAGCAGCAAAACTGACTGTCGCAAGCGCGCCAGCTGAAGCACCACCACCAATGTTAATAGTGACGGTACCAGCTGTATCTGTGCCACTAATAGTCGCCGTGCCACCAGAGCCAATTGCTCCTCCACTTGACAACCCTGGTGTTCCCCCACCCGAATCTATGTGCCTATTGACTGTCAAGTTTTGATCGACGGTAAGCGACTGTATTGAAAATGCAGCTGCGGAAAACGTGCCAGAAAATGTCACAGGTCCACTGACGGTTAAACCTTGTTGGACGCTCAATTGTCCTTGGATTGTTGCGTCTCCTGCAATATTCAAAGCATTGACTGTCACCTGGTCAAAAGCGCTTGTGCCCGAGACAGTAATTCCTGGTAGGCTTAGTGATCCACCGACTTTGATTGGTCCAGCAACGTCTAGCCCGTCACGTATCAAGACTTTACCAGTAAATACGGAGTCGGATTCTATTGTGAGTAGCTGTTTTGGATCACCTACCTTAGAATCTGAGCCGACTAAATCATCGACCGTATCTTGAGTAAGCTCTTGAGTTTCTATAGCAGCTTGTTGTTCTTGGGTGGAGCTAGAATAGACGATAAAAAATATAATTGCTGCAATTATAAGGAGCAAGATAAATGCTAATAAATATATATTTAATTTACTAGCATAGCCCTTAAGAATTGTAATAACGCCAACTTTTTTAGCGACAGCTGGCGTTGGTGCATTTTCGACATGATTCACTTCCTCAGGCGAATCTTCTTCTATATTTTCTAATGAATCGGATTCATTATCTGGTGTTTGTTTATCATCTTCCATGTTGAATAATTACTCTTGTAAACAGTGTAGCTTATGCTTATGCAAAATACAAAGTATTGCTTGTGTTTACTTGCACAGAAATGCTTATGGTGTCATACTCGGTTATAGATAAAAAAGAAAAAATAAAAATGGCTTATCATCACTCAAAACAGCTTTACAAAAAACAACGTCGTAGCAAACGTCTACTCAAGTTCAGCCTTAGTATTATTTTGATTATATTGATCGGAGTGAGTGCTGTTCTGATCGATAATTTCTTTAATAGAAGTCAAAGTGTTCAGATTGCAAGCACAGGTATTCAGGCAAGAGTACAGTCATCGAGTATCAATGTTTTTAGAACGCCATATTTTCAATTTCAGGCTGACGAGTCCTGGAGAGAAGTCACGGATATAAATAATCCTAATAAATTCGTTTATCGGTCGTATAATGCTAACCTGGTGCAACACGAATTCGCAGTAGAGATTGACGACATTACACCCA
>Ga0306866_1000181_pt1 | contig 24247 bp, 29 predicted proteins | sample AntRauTorckE5432_FD_190450 | JGI IMG/M metagenome (GOLD analysis project Ga0306866, IMG submission 190450) | Saline lake microbial communities from Rauer Islands, Antarctica - Metagenome Torckler E5 #432 (v2) (version 2) | ecosystem: Environmental > Aquatic > Non-marine Saline and Alkaline >...
CGACGGGCACACCCGAAACGCCGGTGACCTTGATCCACTCCTCCGCGTCGGTCTCGGCGTCGACCCAGAGCGTGCGTAGATCGAACGAAATCGACCCTGTCTGCGTCGCGTGGTCGTAGGCTGTCAGCGTGGCCGGGACGATCGTATGGACGCCGCCCAGCGCGTCGCTGATAGCCTCCTCGATCACGTCCTCCCAGTCGATATGGTCAGGCATCCGTGCCTCCTCTAGTCGATGAGATCGAAGATCCCAGCGGCGGGGTTGTTAAGATACTCGTTGGCGAAGTTCGCCGCGCGACCGATGCCTCGGCCCAGCGCCTCGAACGGTGCCATCGGGTCGAATAGGGTCGCCTGCCCGTCCTTCGCGACCTTCGGGGCGATCCTGGCCTCGATCGAGGTGTAATACTCGTTCGAGAAGCCCACGTCACCGGAGTGGACGACCGACTCGGCGCGGTAGACGCCGCCGAAGACGTCGTCCTCGACCAGAAACCGGTAGCCAGCCTCGAGGTCGGGGGAGAGGAGGACCTTGAACCGCGTCTTGCCCTTGGGTCGAGGGGACGGGGAGTCGATGATCCGACCGTTGTCTGCCGAGAAGATCTGCCCGGTCGAGCCCTGCGTCTTGCGCTTGGGCACGAAGGTCGCTCGACCCTTCTGGACCTGGAAGTCGGCCCCGAGCTTCTTACCGGCGGCGACGACGAAGTCCTCGAAGGAGCCCGTGAACGCCCAGCCCTTACCTGTGAGCGTCCGTGTACCCACGTTCGCGACCGAGAGCGCCGGCTCGACGAACGTGAACGCGACGCCGAACGCCGCCTCGCCCGCCGCGAGCAGGTTCTCGGCGGTCAGCGCCTCCTCGATCGTAATCGCCTTGGGCCTCGCCTTGGCCGACGGACCGCTCCCGAACCCCTTGGCCTCGACGACGAGGATGTTATCGGGGCCGTTACGGTTCAGGATCGAGCCGTCGGGGACAGCGTAGCCGGCGAAGATGATAGGAGGCTCGGTGACCCCGTAGCCCGCGCGGATCTGGATGAACCGCCGGCCTTTACGCCCGATAGCCTCGCGGACGCCCTTGACATCGGGGTTATAGATCTGAATGCGAGCGGAGTTCCGGTTCTTCCCGCTAAGCTTCTTCGTAACCGTGAACGAGAGGCGGTAGCCCGATCGGTAGATCTGATCGTCGAACTGGATGACGACGTTACGGAAGAACGGTACCTGTGTCATGCATCCTCCGCGAACGTGAGTGCCACGTACAGGGTCACCCCGAGCGCCTCGTAGGCGTAGGGGTCGAGGACACCGAGCCCGGACAGCGTACCGCCGCTCGGTAGTCGAGCGATCAGCCCTCCAGGGGAGAGTCGTCGCCCGACGAACAGCTCGTCCCCCGTGTCCCCGTCGAGGATGTCCAGGTAGTAGGCGCCGAGGCGCTCGACCCACGAGTACCGGATCGCGTACGCCCGTCCAGCGTCCTCGAACTCATAGATCTGAATCGGCGACGAGGAGCCAACGGCGAGTAGAGCAGGCATGGTTTCATCCTCTGGACGGTAGGGCGGACGCGAATAGGTCCCTGAGCGCGCGCGTACGGGATTCGAAGAGGGGAGCACCCGTGGGGACCTTCGTGAGTCCCGCCGCGCCCGATGGGACGGGGATCTCGTCCCGCTTCTTCTTCGGGCGCGGCGGAAGCTTGCCCGTCTGCGTCTGGGCGAATGCGATCTGGACGAAATCCAGCGAGAAGATGACCCGCTCCCGGGGGTCGATCGAGTACCGAAGCCCCTTGAGTACGAGCCTCTCGATCACGCCGGTGCGCGGCGAGATGTACCGGAAGGGGGTCGACCGATGCTCCCGTAGCAGGTCACGGATGCCAAGGTACCGAGCCTTCCCGACGGGTGGGTAGAAGATCGTGGCCGTGAGTGAAGGCGAGCCCGTGATCACGGCACGCAGGAATAACTTGCGCTGGAGAGCTTGTATGTGATCCGAGACGGGTGAGCGGTTGTCGACCGGGTGCGTGGTCACGTTGACTGGCTCGTCCCATTGCTCCTCGAGCACCCCGTCGAAGTAGATAAAGTCGTCCAGTGACTCCGAGTACAGCGCTCCGCTCATCGCTCACCTCCGCTAAACCCGGCCTTGGCCCGGCGCTTGTCCAGTTCTTCGATCTGCCCCGGGAGGCGCTCGACGGCCGGAGCGTCTGCTCCGCGCGCGTCGATTGAGACGTTCGTCGTAACTACCGACGACTGGTTCGTGCCGGAGGCGGCGGCCTTGGCCCTCTCCTTCTCGGCCTCTCGGCGAGCGACCTCGGCGAGACCCTGCTCCGCGATCCTACTAGACCCGTACGTTGCACCGCCCGGCGAGCCGAAGCCGCCGGGCTTCGGGACAGCGACGGTCACGAACTCTTTGATCGCGCCGATGGCCATCCCGATCACCTCGAAGATTGCCACCCACCCATCGTAGACGAGCTTGAGGAACGTCCCGAGTGGGCTGGCCATGATCACCCGACCGACCTCCTTAAAGCTATCTACGAGTACATCGAAGATGGCCGCGCCCACGTCGTAGATGATCCCAAGAAGTTCCCAAACAACGGCGATCAGTCCAGTCGTGATTACGATCGCGAGGGCGAACGGGGCGATGAGCAGGCCCACGGCGATAGCCGTGAGCCCGATAGCCGCGACCAGGGTCACCCCGATGACCTTCGCCAGCCATAGGAGCGTAGCGCCGAAGTCGTCGGTGTTATCCGTGAGCCATCCCAACCAAGTCAGGACACCCTCGACTATCGCGAGGATGAGGTTGAACCCGGCCACCGCGATGCTAGCCGCGATGCTCATCGCCGTACCGAAGTTGCCTCCGGCGACGATCATGTCACCGATGACGGAGAGCCCGCCGTTCATGTACGCCCAGAGGTCCTCGAGGGCCAGCGCGACGAGGATCACGGCCAGAGCGATCGCGGCGATCTTCGCCGCGAGGATGATACCGGCGCCTGCCAGCACAGACATAATACTCTGCGCGGTCATGAGCTTGTAGATGAAGAACGAGACATGGGGACTAGCCGCCGCGAGCATCGGCCCGAAGGACGCGAACAGGCGGAAGATCGGCGCGCCGACCATGACCGTCGAGAGCGCGATGACCGCGAGCTTGAGCCTCGCTAACAGCGCCACGTAGCCCCCCATGGCCTTGATCCCTCGGTCGACGTGTTTCAGGACGGCGACGAGGTGCTGGAAGGCGCGGAACATCGTGTCCACGGCCTCGGTCATGCCCTGCTCGATCCACTCCCGGTTACCCACGAGGATCGTCTGGATCAGCTTCGAGTAGTGCCGGAGGATCGGGGCAAGCTTGGCCCCGAACATCCGAGTCAAGCCCTTGAGCGTGAACCAGAGGAACCGATACTCGACGGCCGCCGCCTTGGTTTGGGCGACGGCGTACTTGGACATGAACAGGCCGGTCGCTTGGAGCCGCTTACCGAGCTCCTTAAGGTTCTCGCCTCCGCCCACGAGCGCGGGCAGGAGTTTACGGCCGAGGTCGTCGCCGAAGAGGCGGACGGCGGCCGTGACGACCTGGTTCTTGTCCGCGACCTTGGACCCCGCCTCGGCGATGCTCTCGAAGAGCTGCGCCGGGTTCTGGCCCTTGAGCTTGCGAAAGTCGAGCCCGAGCCGGCTCAGCTCCTTACGGTAGGTCTTGTTACCCTCGAGCGCGTCGGTCACGCGATCGGTGACCGTGCCGAGCGCGTCTTGCAAGTCGCCTACGTCGGCGTCGAGTAGACCGAAGGTGCCATGCAGGCGCTGGTATTCGTCCTCGGAGATACCGAGACCAGTCGACGAGCGTCGGATGTTCTCGCCGAAGTCGGCGGCTCCCTTGGCGATGAATCCCATCGCCGTACCGAGCCCGAGCCCCACGACGCTGAGCGCGCGCAGCGTCGAGATCAGGTTACCGGCGCTGGCCTCGGTCTGAGAGAGTTGACTATCGAGTCCGGTGAGCGCGCGCCGGGCAGACCTCGCGGTCTGGACCTTAAGCTCAATGAGAAACTCGCGAACTATGTTAATCGCCAAGGGAAGGGCTCCTCTCCTCCGTGAACAGCGAAAGCGCCGAAGTCATCGGCGCCTTCTCGGGTGAGAGGGACGTCGAAGCCTATGAGCGCTCTTCGCGGGCACGTCGAATCGTGTTTGAGATAGTTGCTTGGCTGACACCGAACTGGGCGGCAAGGTCAGTCTGACTCGTACCAGCGCAGTAGTTAGAGGAGATACGCTGGGAGTCCGCCTCGGTCAGCGCCCGACGGCGACCAGGGGGTGTAGTGGGTCCGCCCTTCCTGTGCCTCGGTGAGTCTCGACTGGGCGTGAGCCTCGCCCCTTCGGTGGATATTTTGGGCACGGCTGAGTGCTTCGAGGTTATCGGTCGCGTTGTTATACCTGTCATGGTCAACGTGGTGGACGTCGTAGCCCTCGGGGATCGGGCCCGACGCCGAGTATCAACTGATATTGTATATAATTAACGTAGGCGGGTTTCTACCTCGTTTAAAGTCGGCCTACGCAACGAGCCCTCGCCGATAGGTCGGCGAGGGCTCGTAGGATAGGGCTGGGAGGCGAGGGACCAGAGGGTCAGCCCTCGTCGCCGGTGGCGAGCTTGGCGGGCGACTTGCCCGCCTTGCGACCGCGCCGGGGCGTCGCCGTGATCGGGCCGCCCACGTCGGCGTAGGTCTGGCCCTTAACGATCTTCGCGACGGTCGAGGTCGAGACCTCGTACTGCTCCGCGAGCTCGGTGTAGGTGGGCTGAGCGTCGGAGCAGTACGCCTCGCGAAGGGCGAGGACGATCTCGGAGTCGATGCGCTTGGCCACGGTGGGCTCCTGCTTGCTAAGGGGTAGGTTGCCTAGCCCTTATACAAGAGGAGTTATACCGTGTCAAGCGTTTTATATCAGCGGGTGTGTTTCGGAGCGTTGAGCTCCTCGAGTCGATCGGTGATATCCGAGACTCGCAGCGCAGCGACGAGATCGACGAGGGTCCAGTTGTCCATGATCTCGTGGTACGAGCCCCAGTCCGCCTTATGGGCGACCAGGCGGACGACGTGGGGGTCGATCTCGGAGCGTGCTCCACGCCGAATGAGTCGGCGGAGTTTCGCGTCTGCGGGGAGGCCGTCCATGACCAGATCGGCCTGGGAGGCGGAGGGGTCGGGGACGTCCTCGAGACTTACGTCTTCGAGGACGTACCGAAAAAACCGAGGAACCCCTGGATGCGAACCAGGTGGAAAGCGGCCTTGTAGAACTCGACCCAGTTGCCCGAGTACACGTTGTCCAGCGCGATATCCGTGTCCAGCGGGATGCCATCCCGGGTCACGTACTTGAACAAGTCGCAGATAACGTCGACGTCCATCTCGGAGATGACCTCGCCGAGGTCCCCGGCGAGCGCCTCGATGTCGAGGCCGTCGAAGGCATCGAGCAGCCCGGCCGTATCGTCGGCGTCGGTCGCCGTGATCGCGCTAGCCTCCTGAGCGTCGACGCTCGAGATCAGGCGAGCCAGCGGCTTGGCCCCGGCTCCGATGAGTTTCTGAGCGAAGCGCAGCCCGGAGCGGGTCGGGATCTTGAGCGAGCGGTAGATGTGCTCGGCTCCGTCGGAGCCAGCAACGTTGAACGAGAGATCAGACATAAGTGCGTCCTTGCGTAAGGTGGCCATCGTGGCCTGGTTTGCTCGGAGAGCGTATTCGCCGTGTGAGCGGTCGTAGAGGGGCGGGGCGACTACCGACCCGGGTAAACGCCTCCGAGGAGGCGAGAGGACCGGTTTCGGTCGAAATAGCCCACTTCGGAGCGTCGGTCGGGAGGCAGCCCTCGCGCGGGTATACGCGCGCGGTTACTAGCAACAAGTAACAAGGAACCAGTAACTAGATACCCTGTTCCTTTTCTATAGAGCGCGTCGAGAAAAACCTCCTAAAAAAAGTCTAGGAAGAAGTTGAGCGCTGGTTGCTGGTTGCTCGGGACGAGCGACGCGCCGGAGAGGCGCTTGGTGGGCGGGCCAGCGGGTGTTTTCGAGCGAAATGCTGGCTGGTTTTCGAGATGGCTGGCTGGTTGCCCGCTAAGTCGTAAGTGTAACGAGTTCAGGGAGTTAACCCCTAACTCGGAAACCATTTACGAAGGCGCTATGACCACTTGGCCAGCCCCTTTTACGACTTAGCGGGCCTCCCGGCGGGCTCCGCCGCTGGTAACCAGGTGGTTGGGCCGACCCGTTTCGGGGTCCTTTTTGGTCAGCCGACCGGCTCTTCTGGTCGTTTTGGCGGGGGTAGAGGGAACCAAGTGGTCCCCGCGAGCGCCCCGCTGGTCAGAAGGAGAGCCCAGATTCGGGAGTCATAGGTGCTCAGGCCGGCGGCCGAGAGCGCGACCATGAGCAGCCCGATTCCGACCCAGATGGTCGGCTGGCTGCGCGCCCAAGGGACGCGCAACCAGAAGTGCCCGACGAGCACGCCGCCGAAGTAGGGGAGGAACCAGGCGCGCCCGGTCCAGTCCGCGAGGACCTCGGAGATCGTGTCCGGCTGGCCCGGCGTCAGGAACGCTGGGACCAGGTCGTAGCCGACGACGAGCACGACCGTCGCGATGATCACGCCGGCGGAGACCCGTCGGAGGCTCACAGCCCGATGTTCGGCGCGAGGTTGGTCTTCGCGGCCGAGTAGGGGAGCAGGATCTGGAACTCGCGCGTCCCCGCGCCCTTGCCCTTCGAGGGCTTGCCGTACGAGAGGAAGATCCCCTCGCCTCGGACGAGGTCACCGTTGATTCGGTCGCTGTGCGAGTAACCGACCGTCTCGAGACGGCCCTGCTTCATCTCGTCACGCTGCCTGCGACGGAGACCGTCCAGGCGCCGGCACGACTCCGAGGTCTCCATGACCGTAATGGTCACGACCATGCGCTCGTCGTTGGTCGTGGAGACGGTGACCTCGCCGTCGGCGGAGACGAGGTGCTCGACGGCGTCGGACTCCGTCTCGTACGAGACGGCCTCGTCCTCCGAGAAGCCTTCGATCCGGAACTCGTCGACGACGACGAAGTTTTGCGGGAGGGAGTAGAGTTTCGCGGCCTGGAAGTTTGACATAGGGTGCTCCTTTTAGTGGGCGGTCGGCTCAGGCCGAGGCCGTGAACGTGAGCGAGAAGATGCGACCGCCTCGAAGCAGCGCGAGCGTCCCGTCGCCGGAGAACCGCTCGGCGGTGATATCCGAGGCGGGGATCGGGTCGGGGAGGTTGAGCTCGGAGACGCCCGGGTCGAACTTCCCGGCGGCCTCGCCGATGGCGAGCCTCTTCGCAAAGACGGACTGGATGTACTCCTGTCCCTCGGCGGAGAGGGGGATCTGCTTACCGGCCGCGTCGCGGCGGAGCTTGAGCTGGCGGAGGTCCTCGGCGAACCGAATCGCGAACCAGTCGATCGATACCTGCTCGGCGAGCGGGCGCCCGGAGAGTGAGACGCCGGGGGAGACGTAGGGTTGACCCCCGAACTGCCCGTAGAGCTCGATGTCCGCGCCCTCCATGGCCAGGCGCTGCGTGGGCGTCGGGTCGGTCGCGTACGCCTCGATGCCTCGGACGACGCCCTCGAACCCGGCGGTGCCGAGGTCCGGGTCGTACCCGAGGCGCGCGACGAGACGCGCGAAGCCGAGCGCCGCGCCGGTGCCCGTACCGTCGTGGTACTGGACGCAGAAGTCGGTCGCTGCGGCGTGGTCCTCGAGCGCCCCGGAGGCCTCGACGATCGAGCCGTCGAGCATGGCCGCCCCGCTGAGCGTGGCCGCTCCGATCGCGTACTTGGGATCGGTGCCCCCTCGACGGGCGGCGATCTTCGTGGCGAGGTCCGCCGCGTCCGTGGCCGAGTCGGTGAGCAGCGCGACACCGTAGTACGCGACCCCGTCGGCGTCCAACGCGTCGATCGCGTCCGAGGGGACCTCGGGACTCCCCCCGGCCTCGTACTGCGCGAGGATGATCCGCGACGGAGCACGGTCCTGAGCGAAGGCGGTCGTGATCTGCGCGGCGATGCCAGCGGTGAGCTCGGGCGTCGCGAGGGCGAGGTCGGCCGCGATCTGAGAGGCAGACGTGTACACGCGGTAGCGGTCCCCATCGAGGATGGGAGAGGATGGGTCGTGCGCGATGAGCGCGACGACCGTACCGAAGCCGTCGAAGCGCTCGGCGTCGGCGGCGAAAGAGACAACGATGTTAACGTTGCCGTCGAAGGAAATAGCCATGGATCTGTGCTCCTTTTAGATGTGTCTCAGTCGAAGTCGAAGGCGAGGTCGCCCTCGTTGGTTTCGAGGTCGAGGCCGAGCGCTTCGACGAAGGGCGTCTCCGAGCCGGGGGCGGTCTCGAGGTTGTAATGGGCGTCGAAGTCGATGACTGCTCGGGGCTCGATGCGAACCTCGCCGGAGAACAGCCCAGCGATGCGCTGGACGTCCGTGATCGGAGTCAGGGACACAGGGTCGTATAGCTCGCTCACGAAGCTCAGGAGGCACAGGAGGCCGTCGTAGCCTCCTTCTCCGAACGCTTCGATGCGTACGACGCCGCGCATGGGCGTCGAGCGAACCTTACCGGCCACGTCGTAGCTGGTCTCGGTTGGCCCGAGCCTCTGTCCGACGGACAGGAGGTGGACGACGTAGTAGGTCCCACGTGGGCGAGGCCCTGCGTCCGGCCCCTCGGCGGCCGGGATCACCTCGTTGGCAGGGTCGTCGAGCTCGAGAGAGTCGGCGACCCAGGCGCGGACGGCTTGTATCAAGGGTTCGTACACAGCCATCGTCGGGGACCTCGTGGGCGCACAAAAAGAGCCCTTCGACCACGTAGGGTCGAAGGGCTCGGATTAGAGAGCGAGAGTTACCCTCTCGCTCGGCGCGTACCGCTATGTGCGCGTTTAGGTCCGACCCTCGTGGGATCGGGCGGTGAGTCGAAGAGGTAGGATTCGCACCTACTCAGTACAAGACAGCGGATTTACAGTCCGCCCCGGCTCTCTCGCTCCGGCGCTCTTCGTGACACACGAACCTGGCTTCGAACCAGGAACCTCCGGGATTGGAATCCGGCGCCCGTCCACTTGGGCCTTTCGTGCTCAACTCGGACCTCGGGATCTTCCCCCGAGTTACGGCCACGTCGTACCGACGAGGTACGCGTAGCACATCCGAGATACGTCCGCCCGGGGATCGAACCCGAGTCATCGAAGTGTCTAGCCTCGATGCGCCCTCCGAGGGCGTCGTTACGTAGGGACCTTGACCCGGTACCAGGTCAATGTGCCTCTCGCCTTGAACGACCGTTCGAGCGCATCCGGGCAGTGTGTCCGCTAATTAGGCGGCGTCTTACCCGGTGCGTAGGCGCATCGTGGATATAGCGGGTCTGGGAATCGAACCCAGTTCTCGGGGTTATGAGCCCCGCAAGTTACCATTTCTCTGACCCGCTGCGAGGCAGGTAGCCTGCGGACTCGAACCGCGCGGCAGGCCGTCCCTCGAAGGGGCGACTATGCCGGGGCGTCTGGGTTCAAGCCAGACTACCCGTCGAGGACCAGACCTCGACCTTGTACTACCTGCCAGGATGATTATACGCGCGCAGTCGCGCTCGTCAAGAGAGAAGTGTACGGATGATCGCGGCGGTCATGCCGCAGAATAGGTCAGAAAATCTGAACCATAGTACACCTCCTAGTAGGGTCCGCCCGCTAAGTTACACGACGACGGTCTGCTTGTCTAGGCGGTTACTCCGAAGGCTCGTAGGCGCCCGTAGGCTCTCCGTCCTCTCCGATGACGGGCTGGAGCAGGACCACGCCGGCCGTGACTAGGGCCGCCGCGCGGGTCTGGACCGTAGTCATCTGAGCCGTTCCTCGTCCGCTCTCGAGGACATGGAACGACCCGCCAACCTGGGTCGCGAGTCCTGGGAGGAGGCGCACGTCGGAGGCTCGAGCGAGCATATCCGCCACGCGATGCGTGACAGTGTAATCCTCGACGTCGGACGCCTTGCGCCACGTCGCCGTCGCGTCCTCGGGGACGCTCGTGACCTGGGCCATCGCGCCGCGAGCCGCATCGTATGCGGGACCGTCGGGGACGACGGCGAGGATACGGTAGGTGAACTCGGTCATGGTAAGGTCCAGGCTTTTGAGACGTACGTGTATGTGTCACCGATCTCGGTATCCGTGAGCGCTCTATCGTAGGCGGCCGCCATACCGATGTGACCAGTCAGCCACTCCCGGTCAGCACCCACGCCGGACCCGAGACGCGTAGATGTTCGGAAGTCTACGGGATCGTATGTCAGATTCGTCGCCGCCGAGGTGCCATTGACCCACACGTCGACCTGATCGTCGGCTCCTCTGAACCTCAGAGTCAGGAGGTACGGTGTGGCGGTGGAGAGTGTAACACCTGCATCGATGTAACCGCTCCCGCCCGACAGGATCTCGAGGGCACCCGTGGTCCCTCTCACACGGACGATGAGCCGCCCCGTCGAGCAGTCGACGATCCTTTGATCATCGGCGATGGAATCCAGCTCAAGTAGGAACTGTAGGGTGTGGGACGTGACGCTCAGGGCTGGGATCCAAAGAACGTTGTCACTCACCCCGTCCAGCTCGACAGAGGGGCCTGATCCGATACCTGCGGCTCGATACGTCGGACGATCGGCAACGACGGTCTGTGTGCCACCTAAGCTTCCCTCTATAACGGTTGCCCACGTAGCCACGGCGTCGCCTTCTGAGAGGGTCGCCGAGAGCGTGCGCGCGTCGAGATAGTCCACGAGGCTGAAGAAGTTGAGAGGATCACCCACGTCCAGGGGCGCGAGGACACCGAGATCGTCGCCGTAGGCCGTGAATGCGTATGATTGGAGTTCACGCAACTGTTCAGTGCTCAAATCATCATCGAATACTAACACTTCGGCGATCTTACCAGGGTAGAAGGACGTGCCCGTGTTCGATGATCCGAGTCTCAGATCTCGAACACCTGAACCTACGGACTCATTTCCGGTCCCCTTTTGAACGGCGTCAACATGCGCAAACACCGTTGACGTGTTTGCGCTCAGGGCTGGTACCATCCAGTCGCCGGGATCATGCGTCGACACAGACGATAGGATTCTGCCCGAAATGTAAAATTGATGGCTCGAATCAAGTCGATTCATCATCATACGATCGACGTTGCCGCCCTCCACGGTATCAAAAATACGCCTTTCTGTCGTGGGATACGTACACACGAGCCAAATCGTGCTCTCGAGCGATATACCTATTCCATCCACGACCGTCGCCAGCGCATCATCTGTCCCATCGAAATCGACAACCGGAGTACGCCCTATGGTAATGAGCGCCGGGCGGGCGCTCGTCGACGGTGCGACCAGATCAACCGCCCCGATCTCGTCCGTCCACGTGCCGACCGGGTCCCCGCTGGAAGCCGCCCCCGTACCGTCCAGCCCCGTAAACGTCCCCTTGGACGCGCGCCAGCGATGGGCTATGCTCTCGATAGAGGTCGGGTCGAAGAGCGTGGGGCCGGGCACTGTAGGCCCGTAGCCTGGGATGCGGAGCACCCAGGTGCTGCGCATGTGAGTCGAGCCTGGCATATAAGGTCACCTACGTGTAGGGCGTGGGGCAGGGCAACGGGTCAGGTGACCCAGACGTAGCAACGTACCGACGCAGCCGAGGCGGAGGTCGAGTAGAGGACAGTGGGCAGGCTGACCCGTCGCCAGATCCCAGCCTCGTAGGGTGCAGCCCCGGCTTCGACGATCGGGATGACCAGACCAGCTGTGTCACCGGACTCAGGGACGAGCTCAGCGGCGGCGTCGAGCTCGGTCACTATGATCGCGAGTCTAGCCTCCCCGTCCACGCCCGGAGGTAGGGCGGGGAGGAGAGCTTCGTTGCCGGCGAACGAGATGTCGTTGGCGGCGTATATAAGGGCTCCGAGGGCCATGTGTGTCTCCTAGGGCTTGATGCGGGCGACGCGCGCCGCGTTGTGTGGGATGACCCGGCGGTACTTCGAGACCGATCGGACCTCGTAACGTTCCCCCTCGTAGACGACGATCGAGGCGTAGGTGCCTGCGTCCTCGTCGCCCTCGGTGAGCTCGTACTGCGTGATCACACGAAGCTGCTTCGTGTTGCGCTCGCCCTCGGGGAGCGCGCTGAGCTCGTCGCCCGGGACGGGGTTGACCGTCGCGTCGACGAGCTCGAAGAGCGTCTCCGTGGGCGCGGTCATGCGTCCGTCGGAGCCCCGGGCCGGGGCGGAGCGCTCGATGACCGAGATTTTCTGGTTTCCGACGAAGGCCATGCTTAGAAGTCTCTGCGTATAGGCCCACCCGTCACCCTGTACCCGACCGAGGCGGCCATCGTACCGGTCTCGACGAGCGGGTCGTTGAACCCCTTACGGCGGACCGTACGGGGGCGGTTGGCGGGGGAAGACCAGTCGACGATGTTCTTTCGGAGGCGAGAGGCGAGGAACTGCCCGGCGGCCTCGAGCCCAGCGTCGCGCGCCGAGCCCCTCCGAAGCAGCGCCCGCCCGTACGCCTTCGCGAAGGCGAGGTAGATGGGACCGCGCTGTGAGTCGAAGGTCGTCGCGAGCGCGGGTCGGGCGGGGACGTGGGGGCGGACGCCGAACTCGTTTATGAGCATACGACTGGGCGCCTCCGGGTCGATATCTCCGAAGACGCCCACCTCGAGCCCGGCGAACGCCTGGCCTGCGCCGCTGCGCGTACCGAGGATCTGCTTCTTGAGTCGCTTGAACCCCCGATCCTTGTCTACGACGCGTCCGCCCATGCTAGTCGCACCCTTGCTTACGGTTGGCCTGGTACATGCGCGAAGTCGACGAGAACTTCGTCGAAGGGAGCTTCGCGCGTAGGGCCAGGAAGCGGCGCCCGGGGCTGGTCTCGTTGAGACCGTCCTCGCGCGCGCCGTTCGAGTTCCAGCCGTACTGCCGGGACACCTCGCCGGCGCGCTCACCGGTGATCGGACCCGGGGCACCATCGGCACCCCGGACCTGGTCCAGAATCAGGTTGTGAGCCGCGAGGTAGACGACCGCCTGCGCGTAGCTCGCCCCCCACGGGCAGGGATCCCCGAGCTCCTCGGCCGCGAGCTCGATGTATAGCTCCTTCGTCGCGTCCGAGATGACCGCGTCTGTGACGAAGATCACGTTGAGCAGGTCGAGGCCGGTGAGCGAGGGCATGTTACTGGGCCTCCGCTTTCACGTCGATGTCCCACGCGGCGACGAAGCGCTCCGCTTCCGCGTCCTTGAGCACGCTCACGAAGCCATCTCGGGCGTTGGCCCAGGTGGACTCGAAGTCGGGGTAGCCGTTGGCCTCGGAGGTCAGGCGGGCGTAGGTGCCAGCCTTAAGGACGGCGTACCCGGGCTTCGCTCCTCGCTCGCCGATGTCCAGGGAGGGCGGGATCTCGACGGTGCCGCCCGAATCGGGCATACGAACCTCGTACGCCTCCTCGGCCTTGACCAGGACGCCCGACTCGTCGGGGACGACGATGGAACGGTACTGCGCCTTGAGCTGGGTCACGGCGAAGTCGAGCGGCGAGTTGGTCTCGTTGACCAGGATGATCGGCTTGATATTGGACATAGTGGCCCTCCCTTGGGCATGGATTCGAGTAGTAGTAGAACGGACGAGACCCGGGCCATCCTAATATAGGACAGCCCGGGTCACCTGATCAGCCCAGCCCGGAGGTGGCCACGTACGTGATCAGGTTGTGCATGGGCTCGCGGGAGACCATGCCACCGTAGATCGCGTAGCAGGGGATCTCGAGGTCGAAGCCATGGTCGATGGCCGGGAGCATCGTGAAGTCCCGGGGCATGACCCGCGCGAACGCGTCCTTGACCTTCCGGTCGAAGATCATGACGTCGGTCCCGTTGGGGCCGGCCTCGCGGAGCGCGTGGACCGGGATGACCTCGTCGATGTACGGGTTGTCGCGGAGGAACGCCGAGAGGATCGTGTCCTCCGTGGTCGCCGAGCGCTTCGTGGTCGCGAGGTAGTTCTGGACCCGGATGCTCGCGAGCATCCGGTTCGGGGAGAAGACACCCTTCGACCTCGTCGCGGCCCTGTTCGCCTTCGCGTGTAGGTCGGCGAGGATGGCCTCGGGGGTCGAGGTCCCGATCGTGACCGGCGAGGTCGCCTTCGCGACCCACGGGTAGTTCAGGACGCCCGGGAGGTTGCGCGAGGGCGCACCGTTCCAGATCTTGTCGTCGATGAACCGGTCCATGACATCGCGCGCGGCGTCTTCGAGCTCGCTCCTGAGAGCGAAGCCCGAGAAGTCGGCGGCGAGCTGGTCGAAGAAGTTGATCCTGATCGAGGTCACGACGGGGGCGACGTTGAACGTCTCCTCGCGCTGCTCGACGGACACGGTCGGCGCCCTCGAGGCGTTGCCCTCGTAGAAGCGGGCCTCGCCGTTGTGCTTGATCCTACGCTGCGTGTGATTGCGCGCGCCCGGGGGCACGCTGCGATCGGTCACGAAGAGGTCGAGCCCGTCGTTCGACGAGTACTTGTCCTTGAGTACCTCGGCGTAGATGTGCTCGAGCTGGCGCGCGAGGTGCAGCCCGGCGCCGTCGCCCATGGCATCGAGGCGCGAGTCGCCCATGCCCGTGGCCTTCGCGTTCGCGTACATCTTCGAGAACGCCTTCGCGTTGGTCAGAATTCGGTAGCGGTCGGAGGCCGACTCGTTGCCACGCGCGTCGACGCGCAGGAAAGCCTGCGCGCCGTCGAATCGTGACTGGAAGTCGTCCCAGTTGGTCAGTCCGATGGTCATTTCCTGTATCTCCTTTTTGGTGGGTGGCTCAGAGGCCGAGCTTGAGTTCGATGGTGTTCGGCCCGTACCACGACCCGAGGCTCTTCGAGAGGGCCTCGCGCTCGGTCGCGTTGGTCGTGTAGCACTGGCCGGCGACCGTAGCATTCGCCGTCGAGGTGCCGACGTAGAGGATGCCACCCTTGACCGCGTCCGAGCCGCCGGCGACGTACATGCGACCGCTGCGCAGGACGCGGACGTCCGTGCGGCCCGCCGTCGAGACGTCCGAGGAGAACGGGCTGGCCGCCTCCTGGTTCAGGGCGCGAATCGAGAAGCCGTACAGGTCGCCGTCGAGCGAGTTGTCCGGGTAGGCCTCGGTCGCGTTCCCGCCGTCGAGGTAGACGGGGACGCCGAACGGGTAGCGGCTGGCCTCGGCCTCGGCCGTGGGCTCCGTGACGACGAGGTCCGCATTCCCTGTGAACGCGAGCTCGATGTTCGCGTTCGAGAGCGTGTACGTGACCACGGCTCCGACGGCGACGGCCTCGCCGAGCCCTCGGAGGACCGGGTTGTCGTTGATCGCGGCTGCGACGAGCGGACCGCTGGTCGCGGCGTTGGTGACCGAGACGACGAGGATGGACTCGCCGGTGCGAGCCTCCGAGAGCGCGAGGTCGTCGTCGCCCGTGGTCGTCTGGACCGTGAAGACGTGGACGCCGGCGACCGCGCCGAGCGCGTTCGGGACGTTGTCCTCGTCGGTGGTTCCGTGGCCGCCGCCGTCGGCGAGCTGGCCGGGGACGCCGATGTCTCGGACGTCGTCGACCTTGATCTGCGAGATGATTCCCATATTATTTCTCCTTAGAAGAGGTGGTTCAGCGCTTCGAGCGCGCGTCGCGTAGGCTGTTCAGGGTGTCGCCGATCGGATCGGCGGAGTCGTTTCGATTCGTGGGCTCGCCCTTCGGCTCGACCGGGAGGTCGAAGACGCCGAACCCGTCGAAGTTCAGCGAGGACTTGGCCGGCTTCGTCGCGGTCTCGGCGAGCGTCTCCGAGTAGAGGTGGAACATGCCGGCGACCATCTCGTCGGACGCGTCGGCCCGGTAGGACTTGGGCGCCTTCTTCTCAAGGACGTTGCGCATGTTCGCGAAGACGTTCGCGTCCGTCTTCCACTCGACGCCGGCCTTAGAGGCCACGGCGGCGACGATGCGACGCTGCTCGGCGCGCTTCGTGACGAGAGCGTCCATGCGCTTGGCCTCATCGGCCTTCTCGATCTCGGTGAGCTCGAGGGGCATACCCTCGGCGTCGATCGCGGCCTGCTTCTCGGCGGCGTCGGCCTGCGCCTTCGCCTCGAAGGCGTCGGTGATCATCTTCTGCATGTCTTCGCGCTGCTCGGCGAGCATGGCTTTCATCTCTTCGGGGGTCACGTCTGCCTCCTTGGGCGGGTCGGTGGGTTGGGCGTCGAGGTGTATCCTCGCTCGCTCGCCCCGTCCGTACGGGACAAGGGCGAGGTGGTTGTATTTCCGACGCACTTGCTCGTCGCCGGACTTCTCGATGACGTCGTAGCCGGGGGAGCAGTCTGCGAGCGTGTCGGGCGCGGCGCCCGTCGCCTTCGCGAGCTGGACCTCGGCGATGGTCGCGGGGTCTTCTAGTTGCGCCTCGAACAGTAGTTCCTCTGCTTCTGGGACCCAGCGAACGTCCAAAACGGTCCCAACGCGCAGCCAGGACACGTTTGAGACGTCTACTCGGCCGTCGTTCTCGCCCGGGTGCAGGCGAACGACCGGGGCTCCTCGGAGGGTGTCGTTGGCGGCGGGGTCGCTGAGCGCGCGCACGCCGACGGTCTCGGTCATCCCGATCTCGGGGTACTCGAGCTCCCCGGGGGCGGCGACGACGCCGGTGATCCGCGCGAACCCGGTGTCGGGGTCGATGGTCATCGACCGGAGCACGAGGCGCCGGTCGTTTTGGTCGAGTCGGTAAGTAAGCACTTGACCTCCTATCGGTCGGGGGATTAGAGTCGTACTCGTCGACCACGGTGGTCGACGCGAGCAAGGAGCAGAGCGATGCAGAAGAGGACCTTCGCCGGGGCGGACCGTACTCCGAACACCCCGGGTTACGGGGTGGCCGAGGTCGCCTCGAAGGCGAACGAGGTGCTCGGCCCCCGCTACCGTACCAGCGCGAAGGGGACCGAAGTACAGTTGAATCTACGCCCAATCGTCGTCGAGCCCGACGCCGAGTGGGCCACGGTCTGGGAGGTCACGGGATGAACTTTGGCGAGCTTAGAAGCGCGGTACACGCCGAGGATCAGCTCCGCCTCTGGGACGCGCTCGAAGGCGTGGTCCTCTTCGACCACGAGGCGGACTACGTCCTCGCAGCCAAGACGGTGCGCGAGCGGTGGACGGGCGAGTGGTCCTGGGCGTCCTGGACGCCCTGGGCGTCGTTGAGCGAGGACGTGGGCGAGTGCGTGATGGTTTGCGGTGACTCAGTGATTTACACGCCCCTGGTCAGGGCTGAGTGGCGGAAGTTTCAGGCCGTGCTCGACCAGGCGGCGGGGTGCCCGCTAAGTGTCTCCGTGGCGTCTTTTTTCACAGATATCTACCACACCGAGTGGCTGGACCCGGTGGGTCTCCGACGCTCGGCGCTGTTCCTCGGGTGCACTCGGTCGGTGAGAGGGTGCTATGGACTTCGGTGAACTTAGAAGCTTGGTACACAGCGAGGGCTCGGTCCTCCTCCGGGTCTCGTGCATCCTCTTTAACGAGCAGTTACGTGACGATCAAGCGGACTACGTGATTGGTCACATACCTCGGGCGTGGGCTGTGCTCCCGGACAGGTATATCCTGGTCTCCTACGTGCCCCCGATCCCATCCGACCCCCTACCGGACCGAGGAGGCTCAGCCGTCTGGGAGGTGCACAGCCACGCAGCGGGTGTGATCCGAGTGACGTGGGTCGAGGCGGACGGGCGACGGCGTGTCGCCCTTTTTGGCGCGTACACGATAGATATCCACGTAACTTAAGGTGAACTATGGACTTCGGTGAACTTAGAAGCGCGGTGCACAGCGAGAGCCCGAGAGCCCTCGTCGGCCTGCTACTGGGTGCTCCCCTGTTCGACGAGCAGGCGGACTACGTCTACGGGGCAATCGCGCCCAGCGCGGACCGATCCACGTGCGTACCGGGCCCCTTCGAGGTGATCATTGAGCAGATTCGTAACGGGGACTACGCGATCAGCGTCCCCGAGCGTGAGTACCGGCTGGTCATTCGAGGCTCGGAGTCCGAGGTTCGGGGGCCCTTGAGTGCGGGGCGTTGGTTCGACCACCTCGAACCTCTCGTAGGGTTCGAGGCGACCTCCGGTCACGGCCTAAATTGCGTCGATACCTCTGGGTGGTGGCCGGTTGTTCACCTTACGTGGTACGATGCTGCTGGCCGGCATCGGTCCTTACTCTTCCTCGCATCTGAACTACGGAGACTGTGACTATGAACTTGGAACGAATCTACGACGCCCTCGAGACGACCGACGACCCTCTGGGCCGCCTTGACGCCTGCGCGGCCGAGATCCGAGAGATCGAGGGGATGATAGACGACCTTGAGCTTGAGCTTACCGACTGTGAGACTTGCTCGCTGAGCGACGCGGCGCTGTTCGTCTTCGAGTCGGAGGTGCCTCGCGAGGCGTCGACCCGTCGGACCTCGATCGCCCAGCACAACGCCTACGTCGAGCGCTCGAACGCCTGGACGCGTGGACGCGCGTACATCCCCTCGGAGTGGCACGACGCCTACGACGCGCTGCGCACGGGCGCCCACGCGGCGACTCCGGCCGCGCGCCTCGCCGAGGTCGACCGGGCCATGCTCGCGAAGTACGAGGGCACCCCCGAGCAGCGAGCGCTCATCCGAGAGTACCTGCTCCTTCGGAGCGCGGGCGGGGGCGCGGGCGCACCCTTCTTCTCCGACTCGCACCTGACCGACCCGATCCGGCCCGAGCTCGGCCGTCGGTCGTGCATTTGGGCGATCGGCTACGAGGCGGGGGTCTGGCTCGCCGAGCGCGCCCCGGTCGACGGTCACGTCGAGGCTGGCTGGGCCCTGGGCCGTCGGGCGCTCCCCGAGACGCTCGTCGCCGAGTACGACGCGATGTGCGCCGAGAGCCGAGGCCGCTCGCTCGAGGCCGTCCTCGCGGAGTACCGAGCCCGCCTCTCCGCGCCCTACCGGGGCAGCGAGGAGGACGGGATCTATATCATGGCTTACGCTATGCTTTCGGTCGCGGCCGGAGACGTCCCGGTGTCGCCCTTCGACGCGACTCGCGAAGACCTCGAGGTCCTCTCGGCGACGACGCGCGTCCCTCGGATGGACGGCCGCCTCCTCCGCTCCGAGGCGGTCGAGTACGAGGTCCTTCGCGGAGCGCGCGAGGCGGCGGGCCTGCCCGGTCCCCTGCGAGGGGTTGAGTGGGCCGCCGCGAGGGCGCCGAGTCCCGAGCGGGTCGACCAGATCCGAAGACTCTTCGCCGCCTTCGAGGCCGAGACCGACGAGCTCGACGAGATCAAGCGGCTGATCCGAGTGTCCCTCGGGCTGGGCTAGTCGTCCTCGCCGTCGAGGATGTCCCCGGCCCAGTCGACTCCCGTCGTCCCGCCCCAGCCCAACCATGCGACGTGGCCGGCGTCCTTCCACGGCTCGTCCTCGAACTCGGGGGCGACGTCGGCGTTCTTACGGTGCCTCGCGAACGCGGCCATCCGGCCGACCGTCTCCCGAGACAGGTTCTCGTTCAAGGCGAGCTGGTTCGCCCGCGTCCAGCCGACCTGGGTCATGCCCTTGACCTCGTCGCCGTGCTCCTCCTTCCAGTCCAACGCCTTCTGCGCGTTGTTCCTGGCCGCCTCGGGCGCGTTGTACGTGTCCGAGGCGTCCTTGCGCGTAGGGTCGTCCCGGTCCACCTCGGTGGGTAGCCCGGTCTGGTCTCCGCCGCCGCCGCCGCCGACCGACTGGCCGGCGCGCGCGAGGTCCTCGACGACGTCGGGCTCGAAGTTCGGGGGGGCGAGCCCCGACTCGACGAGCATTGCCCGGCCCTCGGCGGGCGTGATCACGGCCGTAGCGACCAGGCTCGTGATCGTCTTCGCCCGCTTCTCGTCGATCTCGGCCTTTTCCATCGGCGTGAGCTCGTCGATCTCGCCGAACTCGATCACGATGTCCTCGCGACCGAGCTCGAGTCGGTAATAACGGAGAAGCGCGGGCTCGAGCACACTCCGCTGGTAGTCGGCGAGTTGCTTGCGCCAGAGCGCCCGCCCGCTCGCGTCGTCGCTCGAGAGACCAGCCGGGGCCATCCCGAACAACTGGGTCATGGGCATTTTCGCGGCCTTGGCCACGGACAGGGCCATCCGGTCCCAGATGTCGTCGAGTCCCGAGACGTTCGCGAAGTCCCTTCGGTAGTCGCCGCCGTCCTTCGAGTCAACCATGATCGCGTTGATAATCGACATCGAGATCTGCGCGAGGCGCAGCCGGTCGATGAGCTCGTCCTCGCGCCCGCCCACGAGGATCTCTTCGAGGCCGGGGATCTTGTACGTCGCCGTCTCGAACTTGTGCACGATCGTCGCGATCGCCTGCTCCGTATCCACGAAGCGACGGACGGCCGCCCAGACCGCCTGGACGACGGAGTCGTCGTGCTCGTCCCCGCGCGAGCGACGGGTGGTCCGGTCGAGCTTGGTCCCGGGGAACTTCGAGAGCCGGGAGGTGTGCACCGAGTAGCCCCCGCGTCCGATGAACGCGCCGCCCGAGCCGCTCGGGCTCACCGCCCAGATCACGGGCCGGCCGAAGCGCGCGTCGGGCGTCCCGAAGTCCTGCTCGCCGAAGTATCGCCGGGCGCTGACCTCGTCGACATCCAGCGGGATGGTCCCGATGGGCCGCTCCGAGGGGTCGAGGGGCTCGACGTACTCGTCCATCTTACGATCGGTGAGATGGAGCAGGTAGCCCGTCCCGTACGCGCGCCCGTTCGTGGCCGCCTCCGAGAGGTCCTCCCAAAACGCGCTGCTCGGGTCGGTCTTCGCGAGCACCTCGCCGGTGTCCTCGGCCCGGATCGTAGCCCCCGGGCGCATGGCGTCGGTGACCAGCTCCTCGATGATCCGCTGGACGAGGTCGTTCTGTGAGCGGAGGACCCGGATCTCGGGCGTCGAGAGGCGCCCGCTAAGTGATAGACTGGGCCTACCGTACTGGGCGAGATCGTCTCCGCCCCCGAGCGCCGAGACGGCGTTCGAGATCGTATCGAGACGAATTTTGTTCTTAGAATCGGCCAAAGCGTTTCTCCGAGATGATACGGTCGACGAGGCTGGTTAGCCCCCCGTTCGCCTGCGCGAGGCGGTCGCCGGTGTTCGTGCGCGAGTTCCAGTGGATGCACGCCTGCGAGAGCGCGTCGATTCGGTCGTCGTGGGGTCGAGCCCCGAAGCCAACGAAGTCCTCGATGAACTCCGAGAGCCAGGGCGCGTAGATAGGCGTAGGGAAGACGATGTCCCCGGCCTCGAGCCGGTGCGCAGCGCTGTGCGCGCGCCCGGCCTTGTTCGTCGACCCGGGGTTGAACTCGAGCACGGCGTGCACCGAGTTCCTGAGCGTGTCAACGATCGCCTGCCCGTTCGCCTTCGTCTCGATGAGAAGCGCGGCCTTGGGCCACTTCTGCGCGAGCTCGCGCACCGCGCGTACGGTCTTCGGGAAGTCCATGCGTCGGTTGATCTCGTCGAGCACGTAGATGAACCGGCCCTTGCGCCCGAGCACGAGGAGCTCGACGGGGTCCGAGCGGCGGCCCTCGCCGAAGGCGGCGTCGACCGAGATCAGAACCTCGTCGCAGTGTTTCGCCCGCTGCACGGGATCAGCCGTGTACTCGAGGCCGAACCAGTCTCGCTTGAACATCCCGCCCTCGCTGGGCGTCGGGCTCCCCTGGTACAGGGACGAGAAGAGGTAGGCGTCGCGCTCGTTGATCCCGGCGTAGGTCTTGAGCGCTATCTCGCGAGCCTCCTCGGGGGGGACATCGCGCCCGAGACCAGCGTACCGCTCGGGCCAGACCGGATCCCCGGGACGCCTCGGGTCCCAGGCCGGGATCTCCTCGCCCGCGATGGACGGGATGTTCAGGACGACCCAGTCCTCGGCCCCCGGGGAGGACAGGATGCGCCCGGTAAGGTCGTCGGTATGCCACCTGGTCGCGGTCACGAGGACCGAGGCGGGGTGAATCAAGCGGGTCATAGCGTCGTTATTGAACCACTCCCACGTCTTCTCTCGGATGGTCTCCGACTCGGCGTCCTCGCGGCCTCGGACCGGGTCGTCGATGGACAGGTGGCCGGCTCCGAAGCCGGTCATGGCCCCGCCGACCGAGGTCGCGAGGTACACGCCGCCGGCCGTCGTTGAGAACTTCGACGCCTGCTTCTCGTCGAAGTGGACCTCGGGGAAGACCTCGCGGTAGGGCTCGTCGGCCATGATCCGCTGGACGTCCCTCGAGAGGTCCGACGAGAGCCGTTGGCCGTAGGTCGCCGAGATGACCTCGGCCGAAGGGTCGCGCCCGAAGGCGTAGGCGGGCAGCCGCCGGGAGACCAGCTCGGAGTTATGCGTCGGAACGAGCGCCTCTCCTGCGAGGAAGAGGTGGTCGTCGGATTCGACCTGGATGCAGACCGTGGTCTGGTTCGGGACCCGCTCGAAGCGTAGGTAGTGCCCAGCGTCGCGTGACCGCGAGCGCTCCCGCTCGAGGCGAGCCTCGCCCTCCGTGACATGTGCCCGGCCGCCGAGGCTCCTTACGAGCCTTGCGACTCCGTGGGCCAGGTTGGGTAGGATCGAGCAGAACTCGATCCTGCCTTTCGGACCCACGTGACCGTCGCTATCTATGAGCCCAGCTAGCAAATCTCGCCGCTGAGCCTCGCTAGCCCGGAAGTAGACCTCTGGTATGCGTTTGTCCTTCGAGACGCCGTAGCCGGCCTCCTTGAGCCCTTCTACGCTGCCCAGCCACACGCCCATCGTGTACGGAGGCACGGGCAGGTCGACGGGGGGTAGGACCAGCGGCGGCGCGAGTCGAACCTTCGGAGGACGCGGGTTGGTCGACTCGGCGAGCTCGCGGGTGGTACGGGTGACCTCGTGGTCTGGCCGGCGTCGGTCCTGGCGGACGACCCACTCGTGTTCGGCGTCGGCCACCAGGTCCAGGCCGGACCTCGGGTCCGTGACCCGGTAGCATGGTCGATCCTCCCAGAGCGGAGATACGCCCGCGACGCGCACGGGCTCACCGTCCGAGCCGAACACGTAGTCGCCCTCGACCAGCGCTTCGATCGGCACGAAGCCCCGGTCGGGCGTGAGAATCGGAGTACCTACGGCGAGGGCCTTGCCCGCGCGCGGCTCGATCGAGACGATGAGCCGGGGTATCTCGCCGGAGAGGTTCCTCTCGAGGTAGGAGACGAGGACGCGGTGGTGCCAGTTCCACGAGTAGTTCGGGAACGTGTACCGGATAAAAGCGCCGAAGTTCGTCCGAGCGAGCCTTCGCAGCGCCTCTTTTTGGATCTTATCCATTGTCCGCCTCGACTGGGCTCGGGACGCCGAAGTCGAGCTCGACCCCGGCGGCCTTGGCCAGCTCCTCGTCGGTCATGTCGTCGAGGTCCTTGGTCCCGTCGCGCTTGGCCTCGGCTTCGTTGGCCGCGTGGGCCAGGTTACTCGGGAGGAAGTCGGTATGCTCCATAACGAACAGCGTCGCTTTTAGCGCTATCTTCTCGTCGCGGCTGTCCACGAGCTTCCCGAGCCGGGCCCTCGCTCGGAAGGCCAGCGCCTCGTAGGAGGGCATGGACCGCGCCTCGGCCTGGATCGCAGCCCACTCGGGGCCTGATTTCCAGTTCGTGAGCGTCGCCTGCGAGATGCCCACGATGGCGGCCGTCCCGAGGTGCGTCTCCCCGAGCATAAGTAGTTGCGCAGCGTACAGCGCCTTCTTTCGGTCGTTCGGCTTCGTGCCCATGAGTACCTCCTTGGTCCGTTCACCCCCGCGTAGAGTTCCGGGACCGTATCGCCGTTACGTTCGGTCCCGATACCCAGCGCCCGGGATCTCCCCCCGGTTACCAGGGTTGGCGGGGGGTGCCCCGCTAAGTGGTCGACGGGGGGTGGGCCCCGGAGGCGCATGTTTTCAGGGCCTTCCCCGGCTCACGGGGGGTGGTCGACGAGGCCCGTTACGTACCATTTTCTCGGTTGACAGGGGGTGGGTCACTTTCGGCGGTTTCGGGGTCTCGCCGGGCCTCGCCGACGGGGGGCTCGGGGGTGTCTCGGTAGACCGATGCCAGGGGGTTTATATATTGCCTGCGGACGACTAGGTGGGTCCAGGGGTCCACTTGACTTGCGACGGGAGGTAGGTGGCGCTGTACCCACGTGACCCCCTGCCCCTCATGACCTATGTGTCATGATTCCGGTGGTCGTGTACACGCGGGGGTCCCGCTGTGTACACGCGAGGCGCGCGAACATCCTGTACCCTGGTACAGGATGAACGAATAGTCGAGCTCGACTAGCACACCCCTGGCCAGGTGTCAACGAGAAAAGTGGTCGAGCTCGATTCGGCCCAGGCGAACGGTCGGCGTCGCTTCGTTCGGTTTGAACTAATCGACCGCGCGACGAAGTTTCCCCTTGACATTGGTCGAGTCGGGGCGCA
>Ga0306866_1000182_pt1 | contig 23853 bp, 36 predicted proteins | sample AntRauTorckE5432_FD_190450 | JGI IMG/M metagenome (GOLD analysis project Ga0306866, IMG submission 190450) | Saline lake microbial communities from Rauer Islands, Antarctica - Metagenome Torckler E5 #432 (v2) (version 2) | ecosystem: Environmental > Aquatic > Non-marine Saline and Alkaline >...
ATAGACTCCTGAACAGCCCTCACGACCCTCTTAGACAGGTTTGCCCCCAGGAAAGTATAACCCTTTTGGCTTGACTTGCTCGCCTGACCTGCTATACCCTCAGAAACACACTCAGACACACTCATGGGGTTACAGCATGCCTTCTGGATTCGCCCTGTTCTTTCTCGTGGACCTCTTTCTTTGCCTTGTCGTGATCCTCACGGCTCCCTTACGCTTGAACCCAAGAAGACTCCTTACCTCAACATACGTCCTCATACTATCCAGCACGCTCAGGACGGATGGGAGGCTATCCATGTTCAGAAGTGTCTCGTACAGACCTTGGAGCCTTTTCTCCGACACTGGGACCGTATCTCCCAGCTCAACCCCAAACTCCTCTACCTTGAGAAATACCCTGCGGCTCTCAGAACCCCCTGACTAAGCTCTCAGGGGCGTATAGACAGATCCTGAGATTTTTCTAATATAAAATCTCGCATCTCCAGCTTCACGTTGGGTGCACGCTTGGTGTTCTTGGGTTCTCTGACTCACCCTTTACGCTGTCTTTACCAGGGTCTTTACTCTGGTTAGACATCACCAAACCAGATCATCTCGTCCCCAGGGGGACCCGAACTTCTGCCGGGTACGTCCCCTCGTTATACCCTCGTTATACCCTGCCTATCTGCCTGTCTGCCTCTTATACCCATACCACTCTCATACTAATCTCTCCCTTACTCTCATACTACTCTCATACTACTCTCATACTACTCTCATACTACTCTCTCCCTTACTCTATATGGTACTGAAGGTATCCAAGGGGTGTCTCAGGGCGGTTTATTGCGTAGTAGGCTTTGCGTCTCTTGTGTCTCTTGTGTCTCTCTTGTACGGTTTTTGTGTCTCTCTTATCCAGTCTCTCTCATGCGTCTCTCTCCTATCTTCTGTCTTGACCAGGGGTTCAGGGGTTCTCTTTGTAAGGTCCAAATACTCCTAATTTGCGACCTAAAGAGACCTTGGACAAGAGACGGGTACGTAGCCGTAAAGACACCTCAACAGCGTCTGAGGCCACACACGGAAGCGAGAGAGGTACGTGCGTTCCCAAGCTAGACTTTCCTGGGGATTAATTCCAATAAATACACGGATAAATAGCTAAAAAATACCTTGAAGGGCGAGGTACTGTGCCGTAAGGTACGTGAGTCAAGCAGGACGTACCTACCAAGAGAGAGACACGCCAGATGAACCTCAAAGACCCTACAGAAGCCTCGACGGGTACCTATGAAGAAAGCTTCGAGCCCGCGCGCCTCGAAAACCTGTACCATCGTCTCAACGTATTGATGCTAAGAGACGCGCCTGACCTACGCTGTAAAACCGGAGGGCCATACTCACACTTGTTGGTCGGAAATGACGACCACGAAATGAAGGTAACCTACGAGACCTTTAGTTGTGGTCACTAGCCGCTTTCAAAGTCGTGAGGACACCTCACGACTACTTTCGCATATTCGTGATATGACCTTGGTACACAAACTCTTGAAGGACGGGCTATGACTCTTGACGACGCGTTGGACCTACTCAGAAACTGGCAGGACAATATGTCCTGCCAGGTCTTGATGTTGCTGCCGTCATACTCGCCCCGAAGTACGTCTCGATGGCAAAGTCGTAAGGGCTTTCTGCACAATAAGGTCACGCACGTGATATTCTTGTCGGAGGGTCATTCATACGACCCTTTTGCTGACCTTAACGTCTTGTATGCCCCTATAGCGTATTCGGATGAACCGTCTATCTTACCCGTAGCCTTTTGCTGCGAGGACCATTACATACGGTATAGCAGGGAATGGCGTGTATCCCGTGGAGACGAACTGGGGATGCCACTCTTAGCCTTGACTTTTGACGTGGAACCGGGGTACAGTATGGTGTCTGTCAGGACTAACAGCTATGCCATATGGGAACCCCTCGTGATGATCCGTGTTTAGAACGGTCTTGACTGCGCTCCTCTCACGTGTTAGGGTATACCGGCAAATCAAACGCTTACTCAGGGAAAGAACATGAATCTACCTGCCGCTCTAATAGGCCAACTCATCGTATCGCACGTTCTCGTGGATGGAGCGGAGATTCCTCACGATCAATACAAGAGCTTGAGCCCTCATCTCAGTGAACTTGAGAGGTGGAGTGAGGTCTTCACGGGGCTGGAGGTTGACAAGCCCTTCACGTGGGTAGAGACGGCCAAACGTCTTCTAACTCGCGTGGCGAGCACCAGTAAGACGAAGAAGCCCCTGTCGAAGCCCAAGACGGTCAGTCCGTTCTTGTACGCCCTCAAAGAGTTGAACTACTCCGAGATGTCGAAGACGTGGTACCTCGCAGACATGATCTGGGATGCCGTCTCTCTGTCCGAAGAGGAGATCATTTGGATGGATGACGAGCACTACTACTCGAAGATCCAACTGCCGGATGACCAGTACATGCTTCGTCGCCGTAAGAGGTACAAGAAGACGCCGCAGGGTTACGGCCCTCCCAAGCTTCAGGACACCTTGACGGGTGAGTACAAGAAGACGAACGGTGTTGAACAGGAGATGTCCGAGGAAGACTTGCGGACACAGATCGAAGAGGAGTACATCGAGGACAAGCCTGCGTACACCAAGGTAGGAACCCTGTTCATCCCCAACACGGGCGATGAGACCGACGAGAAGGCGAGGTTTTTCCGTGCGGTAGGTCGTCGGCTGTTCTCTTCTGGAGAAGGGCAGGACCTGTTCACGATCGATTGGAACCGCGAGAAGCATCAGTTTATCGTGGAGCCCCTGACGTTTCCCGATCGTCCGTACCGAGGGAACGCCCTGGAGTACATTGACACGTGGAAGAAGTACATGGAAAAGGGTGTGAGGCGTTGTATCTGCCTCCAGGGCAAGCCGGGCACGGGTAAGTCGACCCTGACCCGTACTGCGGCGACCCTCATCAACAAGCGGACCGTGAAGGTGACGTCAACGGCGTTCAGGCGGATGCACTTTGCCCATTGGAAGACGATGATCGCTCTTCTGAGCCCCGACCTGTTGATTCTGGACGATATTGATCGCATCCCCGACCTTGAAGAGTACCTTGATCGCTTCGAGGATGCGTACTACACGGTCCCTCTCACCCTGTTCACGTCGAATGATCTTGACGAGGTGCCTGAAGCGTTCCTACGTCCGGGCAGGATCGATCAGGTTCTGGAGCTTGACGACCCGTCACCCGATGTCCGGCTTGAGGTTCTGCAAGAGTTCTCGCTCGCTGAGGGTGCCGGTGTGATCCCCGTGTGGAAGATTCCGTTCGTGGAGGCTCTGTACGAAAAGTACACGGGTGCCTTCGCCGTGGAGTACCTGCGACGTGTGGCGGTTGAGGGTTGGGAGTACCGTCTGCCAAAGAATGATATCACCTTCAAGGAACTCGTGGGCAAGGAAGATGAGTACGACCCCCGTACGAACACCGACCTTGACAACGAGCTTCTCAAGACCCTCAAGACGTCCTCTAACTCGACTGAGGAGGTGATCGAAGACCTTATGGAGACGACGTGAAGACGATCTGGCCTCACACACACGACTTCCTGTCGGAAACCTTTCTGGTAGTGTATGTCACGTCGGATGATTGACGTGCGTACGGAGAGTCGGCGTCGCTGTCGACCCTTCCTGAGTGGAAAGGTTCAGGCTCGCTTATCCTGGCAGTGGTCGAGGTGGTGGGGTATGGAAACACCTTGACTGGCAGGTCCTGGGCAGGTAAGATGGTTCGTATGGATGAGGTCTCGATGACCTTTAACCGTGCCGAGAATTATCAAATCATGCCAGACCGATACAATGGTAAGTGGGGATAAAATGCACCATACGGAACTGTGGCAAACAGCTTGGGATAGGTATATCGAGCCTATTTTTAAGGCTACCGACCTTGATGACCACGACCAGTTGGTCTCTAATTACCTGACGATTATGGGTATCGCCTTACTCACGGGAATGTTACATCGAAGCAACATGCAGGACCCTTCCTACTTTGATATCATCCATGCCCTACGGGACCAAGAGAACGAACCCCCCTTGACAGCCTTCGGCTTTGGGGTGCTCGTAGCGCATCTCCAATCGGTTACTGACAGTATGAATGAACCAGGGAGCACCCTGGCGATACATGATAAGAGGTGTACCTACTACGAGTTCCTCGACTTGCTTATTGAGGTGGCAGGACCCAGTAGCCCCCTTGTAGCCTCCTTCAGGACCGAAGTGAAGAGACTTCAAGGTATGAAGTATCTTGGGGAGGTACACCTACGTAGTATATACCTCGAAGCCCTCGTGGCGTCTCGCCGTCGTTCTAACACGAGGAGCGCTATCCTTACCTCCAGGGTACGACTCGCTTCTGAGGCATGGCAGAAGACAGTGACTGAGGGATACTGCTCGTATTTGAGCTATGACGTGGCCGATGCCTCTGGAGATATAACGCTGCATTTCGTGCATCCTCACGATACGGACGCTGAGATGCTGTTGACGTTTACTTCCGAAGATAGCGTCAAGGTGCAGTCAAAGAAGGGTTGGGAGATACGGGTTATGACCCTTGACGAGTTTGAGCGCCTGTTTCCCAAACTGCTAAGGTTCCCTTCAGGTCTGAACGCCGTTTAAAAAACTTGCGCCCCCAGGGAACCCCTGTCATGTTGGTCTTGTCACCCCAACTGGTAGAGGTTCATACATGTCCAGCTGTACCAAAGATACCGTCGCCCTCATCATCACGCTCCCGATCTGGGGGGCCTTCGTCTGGGGCCTTTTTTCTGCCGGTTTTTGAATTCTGAAGCGTTGGCAGGTATTATAGAGGTGAGGCTTGACAAGCTCTCAAACCCTCTGTTAGACTCACAGCGTACCACAGGAGAACATCATGTCCATGACCATGCAAGAAGAGGATCGAATCATCACCACCACAGAGAAGGTCTGGGGGTCTATGGGCTTTGAGCCCACGTTCGAAGACTTCGAGGGTGAGGATGAGTTCGTCTTTAGCCTGAACCGATCACCTTCGGTTGAGGCGGTTGACAGCGCGGAGACGAAGTTCAAGCGTTTCAGGATGTCCCTCTACTGGGTTGACGCCCAGACCTTTCGGCTCAGAGTCATGTCGTGAATTACACCACGGAAGAATTGAAGTTGCTTAGAGCGTCTTTACGCGGCGCTCTTGGGTTACGCGAGGAGATCAAGCCTCCCAAGCCTCCCAAGATGTTCAAGAGGGAGAGGACAGGCCGAAATCGCCCCGTCCGTTCAAAGGGCACGTACTCTCTTATGCGTGACGAGTTGAGCGTAGCGCATGAGGAGGTCTCGCATGTCTTTCAGGAGCCCGCTATCAAGCCTGTTGAAGCGCGCAAAAAGGTGGCAGAGACCTTCGAGGGGCTGGACCCGTTCCAGAAGGAAGATGTGAGCCTGAGTTCATATCCTCTGCCGAAGGGACATAACCGTCGCCCCTTTATGCTCTCTGAAGTCTCCATTGTCGAAGAAGATGAGGATATACCTGACGCGGACCAATCTCCTACGAGGGTGCATCCCTCCGAGGTCCTTGACAAGGTTTTGTCTAAGGACCGAGAGCATGTCCGTTCCCACAGGCACAAGAAGCATTACCATGCCACCGCAAACCCGTCTTACTTGGAGCTTTCGAGACTGTCTGAGTTGGCCTTTGTTTCGTACCTTAGAGGACGAGCCCACGCCTGGATTGAGAGGAGTCCCCAAGACCTTGACCTTCCTGGCGTCCGCGTCTGGGTGTCTCGACGTGACCCGAGGTATCGTGTGGTGTGCCGTAATGGCCACATCTATGACAAGATTGAGGCTGTCACTCACGTGGCGAACGCCGAGGGCAAGCCTATACGCAACATGCACTTCATTTTAGCCAACATGGTCTGACCCATGCTTACGTGCTTACATCAATGGGTCAGCTTGTGTAAGAGCGCCGAACGGATACACGTCCAAGAGATGCGGAAGAGTGGGGGTTCCTGGCAAACCCGAGTGGCGGAGTTGCACCAGGGGGTTCAAGTGCTCCTGTTCGTAGACGTGCTTCAAGATGTGGGCGTAAACAATCAGGACTGGTCGCGTCAATTCGCCAGAGGTGAGGATCTTAAAATCCTTCCTCTGGCTTTTTCTTCGCTTGCGGATATGGAGTTATACATGTATCATATCTGGGACCCTTACGTATTCGAGTCTTTTCTGTTGTTTGAAGGCGAGGATATTTACACTCACGCTGTACATGACTATTTGAATGGTGTATGATTAGCGCGCCCAACCCTCTTTAAAGGTATTTGCCATGTCTCCAGTTCGTCCAACCCTTGAGCGTAACTCACTAGCCGCTTTCCTGTGCCGGTGGGCACGCCACCCTTACCTTCACGACTACCACAAGCGTGAAGGCAACATGCCCGCCATTTACATTGCACCTCCCGAAGAGGAGGTGGACGGGAGTTACTTCGGGTGGGCCATGCTTGAGTGGGTCTTCACCTCCTATGGGCTCGACAAGATCCGCTACAGGGTGTACTTCGCGTATGCTCATCCTCATGAGGACTGCACTTCGTTTAACGACGTTAAGGTCCCAAGCGCCGCCGTAAAGATGATGAGTGTCAAGTTACTTTCTCAAAAGGTCTCCTCTCACTTCGAGGACCTGACCCAAAAAGGTGGGGTTTTGAACAGTAGGCAGCCCCGTATGAGGAGTCGTCATGACATCCCTATTGAGCTTAAAAACTACTCTAGCCTGTCCTACGCTATCCATCCGCACCACTACAAGGTGACCAATGAGGTGTACAAAAGCCTTTCCCGGCTGGCGCAAGGTGCTTTTGACACGTTCGTTCACGTCAGTGCAGGGGAGCTACCTGATCTGGTCAAAGACCTTGACGTGATCCTTGCTCCCTGCTATATGCCGATAGGTACGAACCTTGTAGCCAAGATCATTCCAGGGGATTTTAAGCCCTGATTCGCCAGGAGCGACTTGACCGGACTACGCGGCGGTATACAGTCGTTATTTGAAGGTAACCTCCAACACAAGAAGGTCCCCGCATGATGAAGACACGACTGGAAGCGATACGAAAGAAGATTGACCTGTATGCCCGCGAAGCCGTCGAGCGTGAGATACATAAGCAGGTGAGCATCCTCACTGAGAAGGTGCTCAAGCCCATAGCCGAGGACTTCCTTAGTCGGACGCTAGAGGCTTACCTTACGCGTCACCTCACCTCATCCCTGGAAGACGTTGTAGGCGCTCTGGAAGACGTTTTTGACGCTCCTACGGACAGTCCAGGGGTGTTCTACGAAGAGGGTGAGGCTCCCGACATCTTCGGTAGAGACCTGTCAGAGGTCCCCGTACAAGAGCATGAGGTGGTTCAACGCAACAAGCTGTTGGCGTTCGTGCAGATGTATCAGGACCGCGAGAATACGGACTTCGCCCCCAAGTCGAAGAGCATTTCAGATGCGACGGGTCTGGGCTCGCTGGAGATCATGATGAGGCTATCGGAACTGCGGGAAGAAGGTCGAATCAAAGGCCCTACGAAGTCAGGTCGGAACTCCAAGATCACCATCTTGAAGCCGCTCGCGGACCCGGAGCAATACCTGTGAGATCGTTCAGGCTTTTATATGCCTTTTCTTATGTAGACATAAGAAAGGAGCTTGTATGCCTCTACCGTTCACGCAGACCACATTTTATGACCCGCAAGACCTTTTGTGGGGCGATCTCGAAGACGCCTCCAAGCTCGAAGTGTACTCACTGGGAGGCATAGAGCTTAGGACCAGCCGTCCAGTGTATCAGAACGTCTGTAAGCTAACGCTAGACGGGTTGCACATTGTACGGGAGAATCTGCTACCCACATCGGTAGCGTTCCCAGGTGAGGTCTTTCACTGCAACTCTTTTAGATACCAAGAGCTTGATTACCACGTCGAGTGGTCGCCAACCCAGGGAACCCCCAAGTGGGGAACCAACTTGAGCAAGGCGTTTTCGTTTGTGGTGCAGGTGGAGAGTAAATTCGACACGTCGCCTCTATTTTACTTCAACTGGTCTATCTTGGCAGGTTACGCGTCGATATTGTATGCGTTTTATAGCTCTCACTGCGGGTATTCCTTTGACGTCTCGGTCGATTTGGTGTACCGTGACCTTAGCTTGGTAGGCAAATGACTGATCTGACCTTATGGAACCCTCTCAAGGTAATCCCTTCCTTTGAACACACTGCCTCTGGCAGTCGGGAAGAGGTGGAAGCTCTCTTTCACAGCTTCGAGACCATGAACCTGCCTATCCTGTGTCAAAGAGATGACACAGGTAAACACGTGGGCTACCTGAGCGCGAACGGTCGGTTGGTGAGGTTGGCCGAAGACACGGGCCTTATGGTGAGCCCTATGCGGAGTGATTCTACCCTGTCTTACGATTACGGGTACATTTACAGGCGTCCTGAGACCGCGCTATCCTGGCTCTTGTGCTCACTGGGATTCGCTCCCAATATGACGGCCTTCGAGGCGGAGGTCTTGGTGTTCCATATCCCAGAGAACCAGCGCCCTCTTCGCTTGAGCTTTGAACTCCCCTTGAACGATGCCCAGTTCTACGTGTACTCAAACCTGAGCGCAGAGGGCACAGAGGTAGAGAGACTAAGACAGCCCTTCTCGGGAGTCTTACTTAACTTGAACGGGTCGAATTGACGGTGAGAAACCTTGTACCCCTATCCCTTCTAACCCCTCGCTTGAGGGGTTCTTTGTTTGAGCGCGAGATCCTTGAAGAGGGCCTTTACCCCTCTGCCCTCGTCTTGGAACACGACCACGCAAGGCTTGAGTGGCAGTACCTGTCAAGGTCACGGCGTCAGGTAGGGACGATCTTCTATCTTATATTCAGGGGGAAGAGCAAAGGGTGGGTCATGTCTAGCATGACAGACGGTCGGGAGGTGCTTGAAGAGCACCAGTGGGTCTCCCGTTTGCTGTCCCACCACATCGCCGCAAAAGACTTGCTGTTGACAAAACCTTACGTGTATGATAGGGTCGCTCTAGAAAAGACAATCGAGATGCTTTATTAGAGAGTGTTCAATGAAGACTATCCTGCGTACCCTTACGCACCCATTCGATATCAAAGGGCTTGAGATTCGTATGTTCGACCCCAAGGAAGGCGGGAGGTTGGTGTGGTACGGTCAGGAATTGGGGATGCTGTTCTCGAACAACATGAGCCCTTCTCTTGCCGATTACACGTCATTACCCTGGACAGACGTAAGGCTTACGTTCAGACCCTCTGAAGACACCTTGTTACGCAGCGTGTGGGGGCCTCTGAAGGATCGTAGGAGGCTTTTTACCCTGTCGAAGGAAGAAAAAGACCTTCTATATGTCCGGGCAATCGAGACGTACAGGCAAGCGATGTCGGATGAAATGACGGAGCTATTCATGAGGATCTGTAACCGGGTCTTTAAGAACGAAGTCGTAATCAGGCAAGCCAATCCGCATTACATATTCAAAGAGGCCTTCACAGGCGTTGCGCTCACCCTCAAAGGCTTCGGATTGTTCAACGGGGAGACCTTGACCTGCCTTGTGGGATATTCGCACAAGAGGGACGTCTTCTACTGTCGGTACAGCCGTCCAGGGCAACCCTACGTGTCATTCGACCGCAACGAGCCCATCCGTGATGTGATCCTTGAGATGGCGCTACACCTCGAAAAGACGTGCTGACCTTCGCGTCAGCTAGGGTAGTCGGTCAGCTTGACGATCAGGAACTCCAGATCGTCTTCGTCCAGTTCAAGAACCTCACTCGCCAAAGCGAAATCATCGCAGGCGTGTAGGTCTTGGATGTCCCGTAGAAGCTCGTGCTCGTTGATGAGGACAGGCTCTGGGAATCCGAAGGCGAAGTCTGAAGAGATCGTCTTGACGCAGTACAACCTACCCCAAACAAAAGACCACGCCGCCTCGTAAGACACCGTGGTTCCTCTCCCCTCAAACTCATAAGTCATGACGACCTCGGAGACGCCATTCAGGGTGATGCGTGTGGGTTCAATACCGATCTCAAGTTGACCGGCCAAACCCTTCAAGGCTGGTACGTCAAATAGATCCTTCAGTGTATAAGATATGTCTTTCATGGTGTCGGGCCTTTCTTTGTGAGGTATAGAGCATTACACCTGCCGTTAGGTTGAGGTTTAACCTTAAAATGTAGAGGGGGTATACTACAAGTGAATTACCACAGGATTTAGCTTTAATATATACCTTGATGTGTACCGAGTACCTACCCCCTAGGTCCTGTAGAGGAGACCCGAAATGGATGAGTTTCTTACCGAAGAGTTTTTCCTCAAGCTAATCCGTCTAGGAGTGGCCTTACCTGAAAAACGCATCGAAATCCGCAAGATTCTGGAATCTCTCCACGAGATTCGCGAAGGTACACAGGTTGATGTGAACACGCCCCCTGTAGAAGACCCCGCATAATTTGAGATCAATCGGTCGTCCCCTGGGACGGCTAGTGGTCTTTCTTGTGCGTCTGAGTAGAGGAAGTTGATTCGGGCACTGAATAACGGCCACAATGGCCCCCGACTAATGGAGCGTCACCATGACTGCAACAATTCTCCGTCGCCTTGATATGTCTGAGACTACACGAAAAACCTTCCACGAGGCTGTTACACAGACTCACGGACGAATTTGGGCCGACCTCACCTTTGGTAAGGTCATTGAAACCCACACGTCCCGTAAGGTATATTTGCCTATCTCACGCAGCGCGCGTGATGCCAGCCTGCAAACTTGCACTTGTGCTAAATGTTTTACAGACTTAACCTCCTCCGAGGTAGAAGTGAATACATACAGGTACAAGGGTCAGGCGACGTTTTACCTATGCGACGACTGCCAGCGCGAAGCCTTCGTTTCAGGTCCTGACACCAAGCCAGCCCCTCGAAAAACTCGACTGAACCCCGGATTCGAGGAAGATTGACCCGAAACAACACGTTTCATCCAAGCCCCCGCCCTACTAAGGAGGCGGGGCTTTTTTTTAGGAGTGACCATGCAGCAATACCTTGATCTAGTCGCGAACGTTTTGGCCGAAGGTAAGGTCAAAGAGAACCGTACAGGCGTCAACACCCTGTACACGTTTAGCCAGCACTACACGATTGACATCTCGGAGAAGTTCCCCCTGTTGACCACCAAGGATATGAGTGGTGGCGTGTGGAACTCGCTCATCAAAGAACTCATCTGGTACATGTCCGGTGAGCACCACGTAAAAGAGTTTCAGAAGACAAGCAAGATTTGGGACGCTTGGGCGGATGATGACGGTAACCTTGAGACGGCTTACGGCAGGTTCTGGAGACGTTACCCCTTCCCTGACCTCGCGGACCGTCTCCCCGGCGAAGCGTGGCCCGACTATGCGGCCATGCAGAAGTTCGTGCAGGAAGAGGAGAGGCCCGGAGGAAGGTTCGCCTTGACCTTCGATCAGATCGCCTACATCCTCGACACGCTCATCCACAACCCCAACTCCCGACGCATGGTCATGACGGCGTGGCACCCGGCTAACGCAGCGGTGTCAAAGCTTCCTCCGTGCCACTTCACGTCGGTGTTCTCCGTGGACCCGGATGACCGTTTGAATTGTCACCTTACGCAGAGGTCGGGCGACATTGGACTGGGTATCCCCTTCAACATCGCGTGCTATTCGGCCATCACGTACCTGTTAGCCAAGGCGTCTGGCAGGAAGCCCGGCAAGTTCTCGCACACCATCGTGGACGCTCACATCTATTGTGGAGACGGCGATGAGGACCCCTACTCGCACGTGCCTGCCCTTCGTGAGCAACTGGAGCGGGAGCCCCGAGAGCTTCCTACTCTTGAGATCCTTGGAGATGTAGACCCTGAGAGTCCTCTTGACTTTCTGAACAATTTGAAGTTTGATGACTTCAAGTTGGAAGGGTACAACCCTCACCCACGCCTCAAGATGAAGGTCGCAGTATGAGTTTGAAAGCCCCCTTCCCCTACTTCGGAGGGAAAAGTAGAGTGGCCTCTCTAATTTGGGATAAGATCGATCCTGTACAGTCATATGTGGAGCCCTTCGGGGGTTCTCTGGCCTTGTACCTTCACCCTCGACTGCCGCCTGAAAGGTCTCTTTTGAATGATTTGGATGGCCTCCTGATTAATTTTTGGAGGTCAGTCCAAAAGGACCCAGAAGGGGTCGCTCTGAACGCACATGCGCCTATATCGACCCTCGAACTTCAGGCTCGACACAATTATGTAGTTAGAAATGCAGGTGATTTAGTAAGGTCTATGGCTAGTGACCCTAAATACTATGATATAGAGATGGCAGCCTACTGGTTGTATGCACGTTCAACTATGATAGGAGGGCGGCTTATTTTTGAGAATGAGATTGGACCTAGAATACCTTCTCTTATACCAAATGGAATGCACTCAAAAGGTCGCAAAGACCTAGTAGCCGTCCTACACGAGATATCGGAGCACTTAAAAAGTGCCCTTATAACCTGTTCTTCCTGGGAATCTACTCTAAACAAGACCTCTTTGTATTACAAAACCCCTACGTTTGTTTTCTTAGATCCTCCCTATCCCTCTACTGAGTGCGATAATGGGGTATATAAACACTCCGAAGGGGTTTGGAAAGATGTTGTGGGATGGTGTAAAGAGCACCAAGATGACCCTAATTTAAGAATTGTGTTGTGCGGCTATGAAGGCACTGCTACTTTGGATGGGTGGGAATGCGTACGGTGGCACACTCAAGGTGGGTTAGCCTCCGCTTATGCCAGTGAAATCGGTTTGTCCAATGCCAAACGTGAATGTGTTTGGTTTTCCCCTCAATGCAAAGCAAATGAGATAGACCCTCCTTTATGGTACCTAATGAAGACGAAAGCGGAGTGACCCTATGAGATATGAAGATGTGATATCCCTGAAGGGGTCGTTCAGACCTATGACCTTGCAAGAGAAGCGGGATCTGGGAGGCATAACCCGAGGACTAAAGACTTGGGTGTATGTCTACGATACGATGCGCCTGTGGCTTACTGAGTCGGAGGTGCAGGAATGTATTCAGGTCCTATCCCAACGGGTTAAAGCCAAAGATGGGGATCATGACCTCTATTAAATACGCAGACAACTTCGTGATGCGCATCGTAACGGACCATGAGCGTCATACAATGGGGTTGACCCCTGAATACACCTGGGTCTATGACGTCCAGGGCGTAAAGCTCTTCCTGACCTCCGAGGAAGCCTCCCGCTTCGTTTTGGAGATCGGGAAGGATGTGACGAAGCATCGCAAATAGTTTTCAAAACATCTCATCTCAAGGGTCTTATAGGTGTAGAGAGCGACACGCTGCTTATCACCCACAAGCTAACGAGGTATGACATGACACCCGCATTGAAGACCCTGAGCGATACCGTGTTCGAGTACCTTGAGCAGAGAGCTTCCGAGATTGGGGCAAAGTCCCCCGATCGTTACCTTGCCGCGCTTGAGGCCCAGTCTGTAAGTGAAGGCGGCCTGTGCCGCCTCGGACACCTACACGGGCAGGTGTACAACGGAGGCTTCTACCAGTGGATTGCCAACTCCTACGGTAAACGGGACCTCGCCGCCATCCTGAAGATTCGTGACAGGATCTCTTCCGATGAGGTAGCACCCCTCTTCGCTCTTCTGTCAAAGGTTACTCCGCACCTTGACATTGATGAGTCGTGTGAGCCTGACTGCTACGACTATTGGGACGAGGAGGACGCAGAGGAGGCTATTAACGATTGGGAATACGAGCAGGAAATGTCTCACGCCGCGCTGGCCTCTTTTGATGACCTGTTCTACTCCGATGAGTATCAGGCACAGTTCGAGACCGTTTACAAGACCTTGTGGGAGCAAGTTCAGGCGGCTTGAACCCTTGAAGACATAAACAACTGAGTAGAGGCGTTACTTTAGCAGGGTAACGCCTCTAACTATATGCTCGGAGTTTTAATGTCAAAATACAAAGCGTTCTTTCCCTGGTTTGGGGGCAAAGGACAGGTAGCTGATTTCATTTGGGACCGAATTCCTTCACATAAGGTGTACGTGGAGCCCTTCGCGGGGTCACTCGCAGTCATGCTTGCAAGCCCTGACTGGGAGTCCAAGATAGAGGTCGTCAATGACCTCGACGGCATGGTTACGAATGCCTGGAGGTCTATCAAGTTCGATCCCGAGGCCACCAAGAGTTATTCAGACTGGCCTATCTCGGAGCTTGACTTGCATGCCCGGTCCACGTACTGTGAGGCTCATAGGGACGACTTGGAAGCCAAGCTAAGGGCTGATCCTGAGTTCTATGACCCCAAGATCGCGGGATGGTGGATGTGGGGGATGAGTACGTCTATTGGGGACGGCTTCATTGCTCAGAAGAAATCCATCCCCAAGCTCAAAGCCGGTGGTGTGCATAGACAGTCGTTTAACTGGGACACGCACTTCGAGGAGATGTGCGATCGTCTAAGGCAGGTACGTATCATCTGTGGCGACTGGAAACGGGTTGTGAAGCCTTCCGTGACCAAGACAATGGGAACACCCACGTTCGCGTTCTTGGACCCGCCCTACTCGCGAGAAGAGCGTCATGACACCTATGCGCATGACAGCTATACGGTAGCTGCCGAAGTAGAAGAGTGGTGTAAGGAAAACGAGGACGATCCTGACCTCATGATTGTCTTGGCAGGATATGCGGGAGATTACACTTTACTTGACACCTGGGATGAGATAGAGTGGAAAGCTCAGGGGGGTTACTCGGCTTACGGGCAAGAATCCCGAGGAAAAGAAAACGCCAGCCTGGAACGGTTGTGGTTTTCTCCTAGTTGTAAAAAGAAAAATACGGTGCTCGACCTATTCGAGCCTTCCAAAAAGGATTGAGAATGGACCCCCTTCTGCAAAACATCAAAGACCTCTTCTTCACGATTCACATCGAGTTGCTTTACCAGCATTACCTCAGTGATCATGGCATCGAGGATACGGAGTCAGAGCGACTGGTCTTCTCCCTTCGTGTGCCTGAGCTTTTGAGTATGTTCCCTCCCTCGCACAACCCCGCCTTCGGCCCTCTGCCCGATAATCTTGAGAGTCCAGGCGATTTGCCGCTTGTAGCTCTCGACCTCGATGACGGGAGCTTGGTGACCTTCATCAAGATCCTTCTCGGAGGAGCGCCGATTCCTCCCGACATCCAGGCTCTTCTCGTCTCGCTGGGGATGACTCCAGAGGGCGCCGAGGTTCTTAAAGATGACCTCCCGTCTGGAGTGGTCCTCACCCCGACTGACTCAACCTTGAACTGAACCCAGAGACCGGACAGATCCTATGAAGCTATACCTCATCGCCGCGATCGCCTCGAACAATATTATCGGCAAAGACGGTGGGATTCCGTGGAAGGTCAAGGGGGACCTGCCAAGGTTCAAAGAGATCACAATGGGACATCCCGTGATCATGGGCCGAAAAACGTTGGAGTCTATGGGCAAGTGGGGTCCTCTGCCGGGACGTCTGAACGTGGTATTGACGTCACAGGACGCCATCTATAAAGATGGATGCGCCCTGGCGACTAAAGGTGGGGGTGTGGTGACGACTGACAGGTGTTCGATGGCCGTAGCAGGAAGCTTTGAGGAAGCTCTCGCCCTTTGCGGGAAGGCCAACGAGGTGTACGTCATTGGAGGGGGGCAGGTCTACGCTGAGGCTCTTGAGGTCGCGGACTCTCTTCGTATCACACACGTACACTCGGAGGTCGAGGGGGACGCTCTCTTTCCCGAGATTGATGAGGACGTCTGGGTGAGATCCTTTGTCGAGGAACACCCAGACGGCACACACACGTACGTGGATTATGTTCGCCGCTCACTCACTGGGCTGTGAACTCATGCAGTAGGGCTCGGGTAGTGACGTGAGGCAGAAAGCTTCCTGCACGAAAGCTTGAACCTCGTTCTGAGGGGGCGAAAGAGAAACAAGCGTTCCGTTTTTGGCCGACCTTACAAGTACCCCGACCACCTCACCCCTGTCATTTAAAATGGGTGAACCCGACGACCCTGGGGCACCAAACAGGGTGTACATGTCAAAGCTCAACCCCTCGATGACGGTGGGTCCCGTGAAATAGCCTTCATAGATGAGTGTCTTTCCGTCCCCACCCATACCTTTAGGGCTGGAGATGGTGGTGAACTTATCATTCTTGGCGGACGTTTCCTTGCTTATCTTGAGAGCGGGAGCTATGACGCCTGGGGCATACACCAGACAGAGATCAAACTCATCCGAAGTGTGGATGACCCTTGTAACTGCTTTCGGTCCGTGGTATAGTTCAGCTTGAAGGGCGAGCGCTGATTTGATTAGCTCTCGCTGGGCCCCCTGGTATTGAGGTGGTATGAAATCACCCGCCAAGAAGTCACACACGTGTGCTGCCGTCAGGATATAGGACCCTTCGGGGTCGACGGCTACCACTGAACCCGAACCAAATACGAGAGTGTTATCCAACATCTTGCCTTCAAACTTAACGGCTGATAAGGCCGGGGACACGATCTCAACGGCGCATCCTGTACACCCCTGGTCAGAGACCGGGCTGAAACAAGAGGACAGGATCAAGAGTGTTGCGATCAAAGCGATGTGAACAAATTTAGGTGTCATGACGTTATCTCCTATGCTACACTGATTGTGTGGACTACTACTTTAGATTTTATAAGAGCTTTTCGCGTCAGGAGGCGTTTTAAATGGCTAATCCCCCTACAAATCCTATCACGGTGAGTCCTCTGGGAGCGCTGACGAAGGAACGCTACCTCAATTACGCGATGAGCGTAATCATGAGTCGCGCGCTTCCAGACATCAGGGACGGGCTCAAGCCTGTGCAGAGGCGTATCCTGTACGCCATGTATGCAGACCTAAAGCTGTACTCGGACAGGAAGCATCGCAAGAGCGCCACGGTCGTGGGCCGTTGTCTGGGTACCTACCACCCTCACTCCGACGTTGCCTTGTATGAGGCGATGGTTCGCATGGCCCAAACCTGGGTCCTGCGTGTGCCTCTTATTGACGGTTACGGTAACTTCGGAAACATTGACGGGGATGGCAGCGCGGCCATGAGGTACACCGAGGCGAGGCTTCGTGTAGCTGGCGAGGACATGCTTGACGAGATCCGCCGAGAGGTCGTGAACTTCCGCCCCAACTTCGATGCGACTGACACAGAGCCGGAGGTTCTACCCTCAAAGGTTCCCACGCTTCTGATCAACGGAGCCTCGGGGATCGCGGTCGGCATGGCTACGAACATCCCGCCGCATAATCCCGTCGAAGTCATTGACGCAGCGATTGACCTCCTGAAGAACCCTTCACGGAGAGTCGCAACGCTGGTGTCTAACCACATCAAGGGTCCAGACTTTCCGACTGGGGGTTCGATCGTCGAGTCCGAAGAGGACCTTACCAAGATTTATGAGAGCGGACGTGGTACAGTTACCATCCGCGCCAAGTGGGAGGTAGAAAAGAAAGGCCGTAAGAGCTTCTTGATCGTGACGGAGATTCCTTATGGGGTGCAGAAGCAAGACCTTGTAGAGAAGATCGCAGGCCACATCATTGACAATTCACTGCCGCAAGTCGTCGACATCAGGGATGAGTCGACCTCCGACGTTCGCGTGGTCATGGAACTCAAGTCCAAGGTTGACGTGGATAACGTCATGGCCTACCTCTTCAGACACACTCCGCTTGAGTCAAAGTTTCACGTCAACCTGACGTGTCTGGCGCCTAGTGAGGCGGACCCTTCAAGGCTAGAGCCGAGCCGTCTTGACCTCAAAGAGATGCTACAGCACTTCCTTGACTTCCGGCTACAAATCGTCGAGAGGCGAACACGTTTCGACCTCAAGAAGCTTGAAGAGCGTTTGTATGTTCTCGAAGGCTTCGTGACCGTCCTTAAAGACACGCAGAAGGCCGTGGACATCGTAACCAAGGCAGCGTCCAAGTCGGAGGCTCGCGACGGTCTGGTGGCCCATTTCGGCGTCTCAGAAGAGCAAGCGGAGAACGTCCTTAACACCAAGGTCTATAGGTTCGCCGGGTATGAGGTCAAAGCCTTTGAAGACGAGTACCAAGAGAAGACCGCAGAGGCAGAGATCTTGAGGACGCTCCTGGCAGACCCGGATGAGATTCAACAGGTCGTGGTGCAGGAGCTTCGAGCCGCAAAGAAGCGGTACGCTCTTGAGCGTAAGACGTTGGTAGAGGTCTCTCTTCCCGACTTCGAGTATGACGCCACAGCGTTCATTGAGGACGTGGACGCCAAGGTCATTGTATCAAGGAAGGGCTGGGTCAGACGTCAGAAGGCGTATTCGGACCTGTCCTCACTTCGCGTCCGTGATGGTGATGAGATAGGCTGGGCCTTGGCAGGCTCTACCAAGGATACTGTAACATTCTTCACCTCCAAGGGGCGAGCTTACACCATGCGCGTAGACGACCTACCTGATACGTCGGGTTACGGTGAGGCTGTGCAAGGTATGTTCTCGTTTGACGATGGAGAGGCTATTCTGGCTACGTGTCTGCACACCCCTGAGATGTGTCCCGACGGGTGCCACATGTACGTCTTGAGCGATGCGGGGCAAGGGCTGCGTATTGACCCCGCCAACTTCAAAGAGCCTTCCACCGTCAACGGACGGGCCGTCATGAGGCTTGACGACGACCAGCAAGTCGTGTGTTATGAGATATCGGTTGACGATCAAGAGGAGTTTATCGTAGCTGTGACGCGAGGTGGGTGGGCGAGTGCGCATCCGATGTTCCGAGTGAACACCGTCAAGGGCTCAGGCAAGGGCGTGAGTTGTATGAAGGTGCATCAGGGCGATAGCATTCTTGCAGCCGCCTTGTCGAAGGGCGCTCAGGGTTACGGCGTGAAGGTCGTGACCTCCAACGGCACCGAGCATTCTATCCGACATACTACCTTGAAAAACTGCAACCTTCGTGGTAAGACGGGAGAGCAGTACCTGACCCGAGACAGCTTTATCGGGTGGAACAAGAAGCCTGTCGAGGTGACATGATGGAAATGGATCTTATTGTCAAGAGGCTACACCGTAGCAGACATTACGAAGCTCTCAAGTCCCTGGTAGACAACGATCAACCTGGTATGGCCTCACACGCCGACCTAATGCACGCGTGTCTGGGTCTTGCCGGAGCGATCATTGACGACCACCCGGACCTTGACAAAGAATCGTCAACTGTCCTCGGGGTCGCACTTGAGCTTTTTAGGTCGTATGAGGGTCCTGTAAAGGATTTGCCTCCAGGCAGGGAAAGCGGCGAAGAATAACGCTCCGACGATCGCTGCATAAGTGCCTGCGAGGTAGAAGTAGGTCACCCACAAGACCTCGCGTAAGGCGAGCAAGGCAAAGAACTTGAAGGTTGTACGTGCAGGGGCAAAGCATCGCGCCTCTTCTTGTACCTGTAGGTGTAGGAACGCCACAAAGACGGCGCTTGACCCAAGCCACTCCAGAGGAGAGGACAGGCCGTAAGACAGGAAAAGAAGCGTAACGCCTACAAGAAAGGCTTCCCAAAGCTGTATGTACCACGGGATTTGAATTCTCACGGGAGACCTCTCATAGATAAACCCGGCGGGTAATCAGCCGGGTTTATCGTTACAATGTGACGAGAATCACTCAGGAAGGATCTTCTTGCTGAGAAACCCCTACCCCCCCGTATGGATTTGTTAAGCTTCAGAACCTCGAAGGCAGATCGCGCCAACTCATATCCTTGAGGCCGTACCTGGGTCCTTCAAAGATACTCATCCAGTACATAGCGTGGCTCACGTCTCCTCTGGCTTCATCTTGAGCCACGCTGAAGGCCATTGCATTTATCTCATCCTCAGTATACCCCTCTTTCTCCCATTCGGCCCACATATCGTCGAGGACTCTTTCGATCATGTGCTCTGCCTCCGTGCGGGCGCTGTATGGGATGTCATTCCCCTGAACGGCCCAGTAATCGAACAGATCTTTTTTTTCCCGCTGAAGGCGCTTCTTTGGCTTCTTCGATCCCGTGCGGAATTCAGTGATTGTGGGCAGGGTCGAAACCTCCGATGAGGTCTTGGCGACTCTTGAGTTGGGAAGCAAATTCAAGGTGCCCATAACATCGTCAAGGGCGCCCTCGACGGCTTGAAGCTCCGGTTGAAGCTCTTCGGTCCAGAACGTACGTCCCAGCGCCAGCACGTGCTTGCATGGACCCGCCGAGCCACCACGCCTCTCACGGTCAGGACAAGAGCAGTTGTAGCCTCTCTTGGGCAAGAGAGAGATACGTGTCTTGTAGCTGGACCCAGTGCCCTTCTGACTCTTGCACGTACCAAGGATTTGCTTACCGTCAAAAGACATCTGCGCCACATCGATCTGCTCGGAGCGATCAAAGCGGCCCTTCTCTGCCAACGATACAAGGGCACCCAGGCTATCCGCCGCCCCTCGCAGCCTTCGCATGTATTCGGTGAACGCTATCGTCCTTTCACGTGCGACGTCAAAGAGGCGGTCAGACTCACCAAAGTCCACCGATGCCGCTTGCTTTGTTTGGAAATCACCCAACAGTTCCTTTAAAATAGTTGCACGATGCTCGGGGTTGTGGTAGGCTGCGACAATAAGACGCTTCCTCAGTTCGTTATCTGACATGTGGGGAATCCGATGAAAGAGTTGTGGTGAGTGTGACGTTGTATTGAGTGACACTAACCTATGTACCTAACAAAAGGGAAACCGATGAGAAACACTTTGATTTTGCTGGCCTCCGCCCTCGTCATGTCCACTTTCGGCTGTAACGGGGCTGTTGTAGAGTCACTGGAGCGTGACAAGGAAGTGCTCAAGGGCAAGCATGAGGTTTGTCTTGAGACGATGAAGCAGGCGCAAGAGCAAGCCAAGCGCGATCTGGAGGATGCCCATACGGCTAATGCGAGCGCCAAGCAGTCCATGTGCGACACTCTGGACTCACGCGTTCAGAACCGTCTCACTGCTACGGGCGTCAGGCTTACCGAAGGTAAAGCGATGACCCCTTCCCCCTGCGACCCCGACGTTGCAGTGGCCGTGCGTAAGATCCGTGGTGATTACGCTCTCCTGAAGTACCGTGTGCGTGATGAGACCCGTTACTCGGATCACCTGTATTTTCAGGGCAAGAAGTCGGACAGGTCTTCCCTGTTCATTCAGGACCTCCCCGACCCTATGATTCTTACGGTTGCGGGTTGCGATGGGAACACGTGTGATGTAGAGTGCTACTCACTGGACTCGTCAGACCTCACGTGCAAAGATGCCGAGGCTCAGTGAACCTTTGATATCTTCTCTACGTACTATCACATAAGGAGTCCGTGTGCTCATTCACAACCTCAAAACCTTTCGCGTCGCAGTTCCTTTGTCAGACCGGTCCCTCAATGTAGTAGCTCCCTCGGGGCTTGCTGCCGTGAAGGCCGCTCTACAGGATACGGGCTTGGATGAAGGTCGCAGCGTGACCGAAATCAAGAGAGGGACTGGGTGGATGTTCTATGAGATTACACCACCTTTACCTCGCACGTGGCTTGGTGAGGCTCCTGTTGCTCCTAATGTGACGAACCCTACCGAGCATTTAAATATCATCGAAGTAGAGGTCCACGGCTCTACCCTGGTGTACCTTGAGCCTGAAGAGATCCCAGATGAGTGACGTAACCCCAAAAGCTATGGCGAAGTTGGTTGCCAAACACCTGCGTCACGACCCCGAAGGCTTGGGCCTATCTCTTGACGCTCACGGCTGGGTGTCTCTGGAGGATTTGCACTTTGGTATCTTGGAGAGCACTCCCGAAGACTTGACTTTGGAGGATCTGGAAGAGATCCTTACCACGCAGAATCGGAAACGCTTCGAGTTCGAGGCAGACAGGGTGAGAGCATCAAGCGGACATACCACCACACAGGTCTCCTATGACGTCGCAGAGCCTCCCGAGGGGTGCATGTACCTCACGTTCTCTCGAAGTTCTTACACGACGCTTAAGAGCCAGGGCATTATCCCTGCACGTAAGAAGTTCACGGAGGTGTTCACGGACCCTTTGAGTGCTTACTCTGACGCGAAGAGGCGTCGGATCAAGGGCGGGGTGTTGGTGACCATTGATTCGCATCGTGCGTACCATGATGGGACCCTGTTCTACGTGAACGCCGGATCGTGGTATGTTACAGAGGTTGACGCAAGCCACCTTGAGGTGACGGATCTGGAAGAGCCCGAGGATTGAATCTGACCTTTGTTCAAGACGTTTAGATCCTGCTTAGACCCTGTACCCCCAAGAGGAGTGACCATGAATGATGAGATCCTTAATGAAGTGTTCGCGATCGTTGACGATTTGCGTGAGGAGCTTGGCGAGATCGTCGACTACGATCACACCGATGAGACCACGAAGATCGTTTTCTTCTCACGAACAGAAGCCTTTGACCCTGAAGACCTCGACGAAGTGAGGGACCTGTTTAGAGAGGAATGCTCTACCTACAGGGTAGGTTCTATCCGAAGGCGCAGTCTTTGATCCTTCCCTCTTCAGACAAACGTTGGATGCTACAACTGCGTATCAGAGCCGCCTTACATGAACAAGGCAGCCCTGTAAAGGCAAAGAGGCACGCTATCTCTTCGGGGATGCGTGCCTTTTTTCTGCTTATAGGCCCTGTTTTGTGGTACTAAACCCAAAGGAGGCCCGAATGCGTTGGATTCTAACCGAACACAGATACCACGACCGCATCAAGAGCGGAGGAGCCCTGCCCTCACGTCTGGAGGTCCGTAGCTTACGCAGCCTCTTGCTGGTCATGGCGACACGAACCCTCCCAGGCTATGATGTGTGGTACACGGAGGCTGACCATCTCACGCGTGTAGCAAATGTCCCAGGCCATGCCCCAAAGGACTGGTTCAACTTCAAGTATACGCCTGCCCCTGCCGAACTCTTGCTCATCCAGCACAGCGTGCCCCGAGGGTCATTCTCGGACATCAACTTCTTGCACCCTGTAGACTTCTCACCCAGGAAGTCTATCGTGATGTCTCAGAACGAGATAGAGGCCGCCCTCGTACAGAGCGACCTCTCCAGACATGCTGTTAACCATGCTATGGGGTTGCTTCCCAACCTGTCTTTATTCTACAGCTATCTTGAGCAAAAAAATGCTGTTCAGGCCGTTGACCAGATCAGGCGCCTTTTGGCGTGACCTTCGTGTCGAAGTATTCGGGCTCGAAGCTACGCCGCACGTACTCTTGTAACGCTTCGGTTGGGCTTCTAAGCGTCGTGTCGACTGTGAACACACGTGCATGGTCAAACACATTGCCCTCAAGCTCTAGCGGCGAATACTCGCGATAGGCGAAAATCCCCGTGACTCTTTCGTAACGGCCCTTTAGACGTTGGAGTGCCGTGAACTGTTCTCGGGAGGTCCCGCGCTCAAGCAAATCTTTCTCTTCCGAGTTGCGGCTCCGTATCCGCTTCATAGCGGTCTGCACTTCGCACTCAATCCGAACGATCTCGACCTCAACGTCTTCAAACGCCTCACTGAATATCTTGGAGCCCACCACAGCGAGTGACCTCATGAGGTTGGTGTCTGCCGTGTCCTCGCCCGAGATGACTTTGAACCCCTGATAAACCATCGTGCTCAAGAAGCTTCGGTCACACACGAGGATGTCAACGTCGGAGTCGCGGTACTGTGCCAAGGTCTCCTTAAAATCGTTGAGGTAGAACAGCAAAAGGTCCGCAGGACGTGCGATGAGATCGTCTGAGGGGTACGAGGTAGGGAACTTCACACGTTCAGCTTTGAACCCCCTCCTCTGATACTCTTCGGTGACCAGATGAGAGAACGTGGTCTTCCCCCCGCCGTCATGCCCTTCGATTAAAACGTAACGCATTGATCTCCTTTCTCAAGAGTCTTTGAAGTAGTAGCGCATAGTGCCGTCCCTATAGTGTGTCATGACGACCCTTTTGTCAACCCCTACCTCACCTCCACCAAGGTTCAGGTGAAACTCCTCAAGAGGAAAGATGACCTGTATGAGGTCAAGGTAATGATCCTCTTCGTGCCCCAGTATGTAGAGCGC
>Ga0306866_1000185_pt1 | contig 23614 bp, 28 predicted proteins | sample AntRauTorckE5432_FD_190450 | JGI IMG/M metagenome (GOLD analysis project Ga0306866, IMG submission 190450) | Saline lake microbial communities from Rauer Islands, Antarctica - Metagenome Torckler E5 #432 (v2) (version 2) | ecosystem: Environmental > Aquatic > Non-marine Saline and Alkaline >...
CTACTCCAATTACTCCTTTAGTCGGGACACATCTCAAATTTCTTCCGCCAACCGTAACGAAAACATCCTCCACTTGAATCCCTGACATTCTTTCAGCTTTTTCAATAGAAACTCTAATCGACTTAACCACCTCTTCTAAATCAATAATAGCTCCTTTTCTCATACCCAAAGAAGGAGTTTTTCCAACTCCAACTACTCTCGGCTTTTCTTGAGAACCAATTTCGGCAACAATAACCCGAGCAAAAGAAGATCCGATATCTAAAACTGTTATGTATTTTTGTTTAACCATTTTCTGTTAAAAAAATATAATTCGCACAAACTAAATCGATAAAAAATAATTCCATTCGATTAGTCAACATTTAATTAATAAATTCAACTAAAATCTAAATTTTTTATTTAATTCACCTTACAATTTCCCTCTCCGTTCACATCACAAACTATAGTTTTAGTTCCACAACTAGCCCTGAATTCACCATTAACAGCTGGGTTAAAACCAGTTTTGTAGGCGCAACCATCGCCCAAAGGAGGATATCTAACTGCCCCACAAAGAGAATTGCCTCCAGCAAGGGCTGGGTTATTAGTAGCTTCACCAGTAATATAGCATTCTACTGCATAAGGCAAAACTGAATTCATAGTTTCCAAGGCTCTTCCTATTCTAGCTTTCTCTCTCTGACCAGAGATTCCAACCAGGATAGTACCAGCTAAAATTCCGATAATAGCCATAACCAACAATAATTCGATTAAGGTAAATCCTTTTTGTTTTTCCATTTTTTTATTTTAAAAATATTTTATAACTTAATACTACTACTTTTTTAAAATTTTTGCAAAACTTTAAAATTAATTGGAAGTTAAAAAAGCTTAAAGTGTGTAAAGTCTTGAGAATTTTGCTCCACAAAATGATTTTTAAAATAATATCTGGGAAATAATTTCTTGACTTTATAGTCTCAAATTAGACCCATATACAAACTCTACTTCATTAAATGATTTGTTATCTTATCCATTTTCATCCCCAAAGAACCCTTAACTAAGATCAAATCTCCTGGTTGAATTAGTTTTTCTATTATACCTTTAGCTTCTTGAGAATTTTCGAAAGTCATAATCTCCTTGTCTTTTTTATTTTTATTTGAATAACTTTGAATTGCTTTTTCCATTCTTTTTCCAATCGCAATAAAATAATCAGGTTTTAAATCGGCAACCTTGGATCCTAATTGTTTATGACTACTCTTCTCTTCCTCTCCCAATTCCAGCATATCCCCTAAAATAACTATTTTTCTCTGAGCTTTAATATTTTTTACTAAATCTAAAGCTAAATCCAAACTAGCTGGAGAACTATTATAGGAATCGTCAATAATTAAAGAATTATTTTTCCCTTTAATTAAATTCAATCGACGAGAACAAGGAATAAAATCCTTCAATGCTTCAATCATTTCAATCAAATTCAATTGAAAATAAATTCCTACTGAAAAAGCTGCCAAAACCGAATAAATAACTCCTTTTCCAGCACAATTTTTCAAACGAACTGGTAAAACCTTGCCTTGATAATTAAGTTTAAAAATTATTCCATCATTTTTTTGAAACTCTGAATTTATTTCAATTTTATTAACTATATCAGTGGCCTTCATTTTGGCTCTTTCATCCAAACCATAACTTATAGTACTAGTCGACATTTTCTGACCAATATCTCTTACTGTTTTATTATCATAATTATAAACAGCCATTCCATTACCGGCAACGCTCCTTAATAAATGACCTTTTTCAGTAGCTAAATTTTGTTTAGTTTTAAAATTTTCCAAATGAGAAATTCCTATATCAGTTAACACTCCAACATTTATTGGAATAAAATTACAAAAATATTTAATATCGCCTGGCTTATCTGCTCCCATTTCTAAAACCAAAATTTCTGGATATTCTTTATTAAAAAACATAGCCTGCAACCAATAATAGAAAATTGCAAAAACTTGCAAATTTTTATTTTTGCTATAATCAATTTGACAACCCAAAATAGTCAACGGCACTCCAATTTCTGTATTATAGTTCTTTTGGTTGCTTCTTACTTTAAATCTCATTGACAAAACCTTAGCTACCACTTCTTTAGTTGTAGTTTTGCCCACACTGCCAGTTATTCCAACCACGATTGGTTTTCTTCTTTTTAAAACTAATCTTGCCATTAGTTTCAACATTACTTGCATAATTATCTTTTTCATTTTTTTGTTAATTTGCATCTATGTATTAATACATGGATACAGATTATTTTTATCTTTTACTTGGAATTTTTTATCTTCAGTCTTTACTCATCTCATCTTCTTTTTCTTCATCTGTTTTTTCACTTATTTCATCCTCTTTAGTCATCACATTTAAATAGTTATGTCTTGTTTTGAATTTCTCCAAATCACTTTCATTGTATTCTTCAGTCGGTTTGATTCCATAATGTTCTAACATAAACTTAGCCATTTCTCCAAAAACTGGACCAGCTGTACTCTCTGCCCACTTAACATCTTTGGGGTCATCTATAATTACAATAATAACAAACTCCGGATTGTCAACTGGACCAAAACCAGCGAATGAACCCGTAGTAGCGTCTTCTACATAGCCTCCTTTTTCCTTATCGGAAATTTGAGCTGTTCCAGTTTTTCCAGCTAAACGATATCCAGGGACTCCTGCCGTTTTCCCATGTCCGTTAGTAACATTCTTTTCCAACATCAAACTAACTTGATTAGAAGAATCTTGGGATACAACCCTCTCAACAAATTCTTCTCCAATTTCCCTTTTTTTCTCCTTTGAATTTAACACCGACCTAACTATCCGAGGCTTCATTAAATCGCCTCCATTAGCGATGACTGAATAAGCAGTGGCTAACTGAATCGGAGTCACTGTTATTCCTTGGCCAAAAGAAGCTGTATAATATTCAATATCGCGATTAGTTTCTAAATTAGAAATATTTCCATTTAATTCTCCAGGCAAATCAATTCCCGTTTTTTCACCAAAACCAAACTTCTCAACATATTCTAAAAATTTGGAATTTCCTAATTTTTTTTCAATAAAAATAACTCCAGTATTGATTGAATTTTCTATAATTCCCGTCATAGTTTGCTTCCCATAGACTTTCTCTTCAGAGTTTTTGATAGTATAGCCCGAAATAGCAATGGATCCAGTATCAACAAAAGTGTCATCTGGCTCAATTACTCCTGCATCCAAGCCAGCCGCCATGGTGAAAGTTTTAAAAACAGAACCGCATTCATAAACATTGCTAACATTAGAATTCATATAAAAACTTGGATCTTCTGCTTCGGAAAAATTATTTAAATCAAAACTTGGTTCCTGAGCCATCGCTATTATATCACCATTGTTCGGATTCATTACAATTACTCTTCCGCCTTCAGCTCGATGTTTTTCAACTGCATTTTTCAGAACTAGTTCAGCTTTAAACTGAACTGCATAATCCAAAGATAAAACTAAATCATTTCCATCCTGAGCTGGATTAATCAACCTCTCGCCTACGGAAATCCAACGACTACCTGCATCTTTTTCTTGTTTCAACCAACCGCTTTTGCCTAATAATAAAGAATTTTGTCTTTTTTCTATTCCATATAAACCCACTTTTTCATCTCCCTTGAAGCCTTCAAAGCCCACAACTTGCGCTGCCAAGGAATTATTAGGATAATACCTCCAAACCTCTCCCTCTAATTTAATTCCTTTATGATCAAGTTTTTTTATTTTTTCTGCTTCTTCCTCACTTATTTTTCTTTTTAAAGGCTCATAAACATCATTATTTTTTGATAAACTTTGCAATACTTCTTCTTTATTTAAACCTAAAATTTCGCTTACTTTATAAGACAAAAAATCTGCATCATCCCCAATATTATCAGGAATTGCATAAGCCGTAAACATATCCTTGTTTGTAGCTACTGGAACTAATCCGCTCTCCTCGCTTAAAAAAATTTCACCTCGTCTTGAATTTAAGATAGAACTAGCAAAATGTTGTTTGTCCGCTTTCTTCTTATAATGAGCATAACTTTTAATTTGTAACACATAGAGACGAAAAATTACTAACCCAAACAAAAATAAAACCAGAAAAGACAAAAAATTAAGTCTCCTTTTAAAGATTGCCTCTTGATTTTGATCTTGGCTTTTCTCGGAATTATTGTTAAACATAAAAGTTAAAATTCTATAAGAGACTGTTACTGGGGGAATTAATCAAACATCAATCCAACATCGCCACTGAGTCCTTCTTGCCAATTTCAATAAAACTTACTTGATCGGGGCTAACTAAATTCAAACGATTTCTTTCATTTTCCAAATAATAACCAGACCTCAATTGAGCTACTTTAATTTTCAAGCTCTTATTGCCTTCTTTTAATTCTTCTAACTTTTGCTCTCTCTCGTTAATTTCTTGGCCCATTGTCGCCAACTTATTGATTTGAAAAACATAAGAAAGGCAAGAAAAGGCGACCGCTAAAATTAAAAATTTAAAAGTCCCCTTGAAATTGAAAAAACAACCAATACTTTTATTGTTTTTAGTTTCTTTTTTTGAATTAAAGGTCTGGCAATTTTTTATCAACAAGGATCTTCTCATTTTTTTACTTGGCCCGCCTGCCTGTCGACAGATAAGTTAAATCATTTCAAACAAAGTTTGTAATGCTATTTAACTGGGTTGTTTTAAATTTAGTTTTAAAAAATCTTCTTATAAGTGACTGTTTACGAGCACTTTTTTACGGGGCTGTTTCCAAACACTTAATTTCAACACTTCTCTGCTATTCTCAATTTAGCACTCCGAGAACGAACGTTTTCTTTCAATTCTTCCTTTGAGGCAGTAATCGGCTTAGAATTAATTATTTTCAACTTCCGTTCCTGATTGCAAACACAAATTGGTAGTTCTTTGGGACAAATACATCCCCCCGTATTTGCCCTAAAGAACCTTTTGACTATCCTATCTTCGAGAGAATGAAAACTTATAACTGCTAAACATCCTCCTGAATTTAGAACTTCAATTGAATTTTCTAAAAATTTTTCCAAATTTTCCAGTTCTTTATTAACTGCAATTCTCAAAGCCTGGAAAACTTTAGTTGCTGGATTAAAACGACTTTTCCTGAACGGAACACTTTCAACAACTATTTCCTCCAATTCTTTAGTCGTCTCTATTTTTTTATTTTTACGATATTCAACTATAGCCCTAGCTATTTTTCTGCTGTTTCTCTCTTCTCCGTATTTAAAAAATATTTCTATTAGTTTCTGTTCATCCCATAAATTAACAATTATCTTGGCATTCAATTTTCCTTCTCTTCCAAGTCTCATATCCAAAGGTGCATCCACCTGAAAACTCATTCCATATTCTTTGTTTTTAACTTGATCTAACCTCCAACCCAAATCAGCAATAATTCCATCAACTTTCTCTATCTTCAATTCTTCTAATATTTTTGGAATATTAATAAAATTCTCCTTAAATAAAAATATTTTTGTTTTTATTTTTTGATCTTTTATTTCCTTTTTAAAATCATCTATCGCTTTTTGATCCAAATCTAGTCCAATTAAAATCCCTTTTTCTCCTATTTTTTCTAATATTAAATTACTATGTCCTCCAGCACCCAAAGTTGCATCCACAACAATCATTCCAGGTTTTAAATTTAAATTTTCAACTGTCTCCCTCAGTAAAACTGTTTTATGCATAATTTAAAATAATTTTCAATTCACAATTTTTAATTTCTAATACACCCCGAGTTTGCCTAACTGGTCAGCTATCTTGTCCTGGTCCTTCTCGGCCCCAACTTTATATTTATTCCAAGCTCCTTCATCCCAAAGCTCCAAACGATTAAACAGCCCTGCTACTGTTACTGATTTATTTAATTTGGCATATTCTTTCAAATATTCTGGAATAACAATTCTTCCTTGCGAATCTAACTCCAAATCAATTGCTCCTGCCAACATTAAACGAACAAAACTTCTAGTGGCCTTCTCTCCTATTGGCATATTTCCTAATTTTTCAGCTATTTTTTTCCACTCTTCCATCGGATAAATAAATAAACATTGGTCTAATCCTCGAGTCACCACCACCTTGCCACCCTTGAAATCATTTCGAAATTTAGCAGGCAATGCCAATCTTTTCTTGCTGTCTATTGAATGTTTGTATTCTCCGATGAACATAGTTTTATAAAAATTTAACTTTTTGTTCCCCACTTTTCACCACTTAATACCATTCTAAACCACCCCACCTCACCTGTCAACTAATTTCCTCCACTAAAAAAATCAAAATCAAAAAAACAGCCTATTAAAGCCGTATAATAAAATATTTTAAATATCTTTCGATCTTTTGATCTATCAAAAACTCAAAGTTATTAACATTTTATAAACAATCTAGGGGTATTGCTGTTGCAACACTCCTTTTTTTAAACGATCAGTGATCAGATTCTTCAAAATCACTAATCGTTCCACAATTTCGACATTTATAAATTTTTCTATTTTGCAAATGTCGATAGTCGTGGACATACCGCTCCTTATCGTTAAGCAAAAACCCTTCACAATTTAAATCAAGACTCCCACATTTTCTACAACTTTTTTTTTGCATTTATGACCTCCTTTTAAAATAAATTTACCACTTCAAAAATATCACAATTTTTAAAAAAACAAAAGCCGAAAGCAAATTTTAGCCACGACTCATGATTTTTAATTAAAATGTTTTAATGAAAGAAGAATAAAACAATCACAACAATTTTTTTATTTAAAAAATTAAAATAAAATACTACTATACACTGTGTTATAGTAGTGTCACATTTTTAAAAATCACTCCATCAACAAAAAACAAAAGGTATCAAATAGTTTAATTTAATACCTTTTATTAGAAAATTTTCATTTTCTTTTAATCTTTTTCACCAAGAGCTCAAAGAGCGCAAGCCCTGGCTTTTTCCTCCCCAAATAATACGCAGGAGGATGTTTGATGTTCTTACTTCGTTGACTCAATTTTGATCTTTCCAAAGAAAACCTAACTCTCTTTTTCATTTTAATCTCCTTTTCTTAATTTTTGTTGTCTTTATTTAAAAAAATTTACCAATTAAATACTTGAATTTCTATCTCAACCCCAACTGACTTTTCATTTGATCAGCTTCCTGTTTAGTCATTTGACCAGCTTTAACTGCATCATCAAGTTGCTTGATAATCTTATCTTTTTCTTTCAAAATATTTTGTGGATTCATCATCTTTCTCATTGCCTCTTCTCTTTTGGCTCGTGGCATTTTTTTGAAAAGTTTTAAAGCCCACCTTTCCTTTCGAGACATTTTTGAAGTGTCAACTTTATCCATCATTTCATCCATTTTGTCCATCATACCATCCGTTTTTGGATCAGCTGGCTTATTATCATCATCTTTTTTTCCAAAATTGAAAAAACCCATATTGTTAAAATTAATTCTTAATTTAAATAAATTACAAAGCTCAAATTATTTCATTAATTTAGATTTTGAAATTCCATTAGTAATCCTTAAGTTTCTCCATTCCTTTCATTGAACGAATTTTTTCTAAAGCCTTAGCTTCAATTTGTCTAATTCTTTCTCTGGTCACTCCAAACTCATTTCCCACTTCCTCTAAAGTATGCATCACTCCATCTTCCAAGCCAAATCTTATTCTTAAAATTTTCTGTTCTCTTAATGTCAACTGCTCTAAAACTTCATTTAAATGCTTTTTTAATAAAGTTTGGGAAGCAATTTGATTAGGAGTAATTGAGTCAGTGTCTTCTACGAAATCGCTCAAAACACTGTCGCTATCATCACCTCCAATTGAAGTTTCCAATGAAATTGTTTCTTGAGAAACCTTAATGATGTGTCTGACTTTCTTAACATCTAAATTCATTTCCACCGCAATTTCTTCTGGCAAAGGCTCTCTGCCCAGCTCTTGAACCAAAGCTCTGACTACTTGAATATATTTATTAATAGTCTCTACCATATGGACTGGAATTCTAATAGTTCTAGATTGATCAGCAATGGCTCTTGTAACAGCCTGTCTAATCCACCAGGTTGCATAAGTTGAAAATTTATAGCCTCTTCTGTAATCAAATTTTTCGACTGCTCGGAACAAACCAATATTTCCTTCTTGAATTAAATCCAAGAAAGACAAACTATGGCTTCTGCCAACATATTTTTTAGCAATAGAAACCACTAATCGCAGATTGGCTTCAGTCAACTTTTGTCTAGCTATTTGGTCGCCCTTTTCTATAGCTTTGGCCAAAGAAATTTCCTCTTCTTGAGTCAACAAATCCACCTTACCGATCTCTCGCAAATACATTTGAATAGAATCAGTGTCTTTAAAATCAGCTACTTCTTTAATTTCCTTTTCTTCCACAACTTCCTTTTCTTTTCCTTTTTTGCCCTTGTATTTTTTTTCGTTAGCTTTCTTTTGTTTATCTTGTTTTTCTTTGGCTTGAATTTCTCTTTCTATTTCACCTTTTATCACATCTTCAGAAGAAAGAATTTTAACTCCGTATTTTTCTGCTCCGTCGTAAAAAATTTCCAAATCTTCAATGTTTTTTTCAATATCTCCTAATTCATGCAAAATCTCTTCTTCTGTTACAAAGCCTCTTTGCTGACCTCTTTTAATCAAATTTTCTATTTTTTTATTATCAAAAATAGCCTCTTTACTTTGAGGTTTTTTTCTTTTTTTCGAAACTGGTTTTTTACTTTTCTTTTTAAGGTTTTTGTTTTTTGGATCTTTTTTTTCTTTAGATAAATTTGTCTTTTTACTTTTATCAGTGTCCTTTTTTACCATATTATTTTTTTAATTCTTCTAATTTTTTAGAAATTTTTGAAAATTCTTCCATTAATAAATTTAAACTATCTTCGTCCTCTTGTTCTTCCGCTGTTTTTATATCTTTAATTATATTTCCCAACTGCTCTTCTTTTCTCATAATTTGAAGTTTTTTGTAAATGTCTTGCCATTCTTTTTTAGGGTCTACTTCTTTTTCTTTTATTTCATCCTGATTGAAACTATATTTTGTCTGCATTTCTAATCTTCTCGTCAAATCTTCTATTTTTTTAGTTTTTCCTGATAAAATTTTATTCCAAATATCCTGATGATCTCTGTCTAATAAATCAATCTCAAATTTATCTATTTTTAGTTTCAGTTCCTTCGGAAACATAAGAACCAACCCCAATAAACTTTCTTGTAATTGAGCTGATCTTGATTTTCCGACTTTTACTTGTTTGTTTTTAGATAAATCTGAATCTTCTTTATTAATTTTATTTTCTTTTAATTTAACCTGTTCCAAGAATTCAGTCAATGCATCTTCATTAATATTTATTTCCTCGCTAAGTTTTCTAAGCCAATAACTTTGCTCTATCGGGTCAGAAATGTCTTTAATAATATTCAAAAGTTCATGAGCAATTTTCTTTTTACCCTTGGGATTGTTTTTATTGTGCTTATTAGTAATATTATAGAAGAAATAGTCCATAACTTGCTGAGCTTTTTTGATAGATTTTTTCCAAGTTTTTGGGTCTTCAATTACTAAATCATTAACATCCTTAAAACCATTTGGCAACAAAATAATTTCGGCATCTAAATTCTCCATCAAGCATAATTGAACGCTTTTAGCGGCTGCTTTTTGACCCGCCTCATCCATATCAAAACAAAGCTTGAAATTTTTAGTATATCTTTTGAGAATATTAATCTGTTCTTTGGTTAAAGCTGTTCCTGAAACCGCTACCGTGTTTTTCACTCCAACGCTGAAAGAAGCAATTACGTCTAAGTTTCCCTCAACTATGATTACGAAGTCTTGTTTTTTAATTTCCATTTTAGCCTGACTCAAACCATAGATAACTTTGCTTTTATCATAAATAGGGGATTGAGAAGTATTGACGTATTTAGCACTTGACTCGTCTCCTCCTGGCATCATTCTAGCTGAATATCCAACTACTCTGTCCACTACATCAATCACTGGAAACATTATTCTTTCTCTGAATCGGTCATAATAATTCTCACTGGAAGCTCCTGTTGTTCCATCTTTTTGAACTACCAAACCGGAACGGGCGATGTCTGCTAAATCAAAATTTCTACTTAATAAAAATTCCATCAGATTTCTCCAACCTGACCTAGCAAAACCAATTCTAAATTCTTTGAATTCTTCAATCCTTATTTTTCTATCTTTCAAATATTTTTTTACCACTTCGGCTTTTTTTGATTTCTCTAGTTGATATTCATAAAACTTGCAAGATAATTCTAAAATTTCATAAAGTTTTTCTTTTTGATTTTTGACTTTTGGATCAGTAGGTTTAAATTTTGGCAATTCCACATTAGTTCTTTCTGCCAATCTTTGCAAAGCTTCTCTGAAATCCAGTCCCTCAATTTCCATTATAAAAGAAAAAATATCCCCTCCTTTTTGACAACCAAAACAATACCAGAAATTTCTTTCAGCATTCACCATAAAAGAAGGAGTTTTTTCATTATGAAAAGGACACAAAGCCTTATAGTTTGTTCCAGCTTTTTCCAATTTCAAATATTCCCCAATTAACTCGGAAACATTCAACCGCTCTTTAATTTGATCTACGGCATCTGACATCTTTTTTGTAGTATTAAGTGTTAGGCAAGCAATTTGCGCCCTTAGGGGGTCCCTTTGGGAAAGCTTTAGCCTCAGCTAAGGCAATAAAATTTTTGTAAAATTTAGCTGAAAATAGAAAATTGTAACAAAAAGAGTGACTGGAAACAGTTCCTTTATACTTGATGCTAGTATTATACACCAAAAATCACCCGAAATCCAGATTAAATTTAAAAACAAATTTAAAAAAACAACCTCTTCCAAAAATTTCCGATGCACGAAATGACGACCGTCATAAAACGCATTGGTGAAAAATTAAAATAGCGTTTTCTATAGGGGTTTCTATGAAAACCGCTAAAAATCAAAAGCGCCAACAGAATTTTCCATTAAGCGCTTTAAGAGAATTATAATCAATTTATTTTCTCCTTTTTGACTTTTCTTTCTCGAAGTTGGGAGAGTTTATTGAAGTTAAATCTCATGATTTATTCCTTTCAAAATTATTCCTTAAAAGGTGACGGACAGCCTCCCCCATGATTAGCCCGAAAATCCTTTTCAACTTGAACAGAATTTTTATCCACAACCTTTTTAAACCTCCTCCAAGAATCCCCATCCTTAAAAGTTCTTTTGAAAGGTAAATCTTCCTTTTTGTTTTTCTTGAAAAATTTCATTTCAGATCTCCTTTTTTAAAAGGTACTTCTTTCTAAGCTTCTGCCAGAGACTTTCGGCAATCAACCCTTGATTTTCAAAACTTGAATCGGCCGAAATTTCTGGATAATTTTTACCTTTTTTCCTAAACCAGGCCGTTACAATTCCACAACTCCAGTAAGATAAAAATTGAATTGACTTGGAGTTTTTATTTTCTCTTTTAGTCATTTCAAACCTCCTTTTTTAAAAAAATAATTACTATTAAAAAAAGTTTATAATTTTTCATTGAAAATTTATCATAAATTGGAAATTGAAAATTTTTAAAATCTCTATTCCGCTCTCGGTCTTTCTATATCCAAACGCTCTTCAGCTTCAGAGGCTTTTTTATCAGCAATTCGCAAAATATCTTTATCCACTTTATTCAATTCCTTGCTGGCATTGTTATAGTGATTAACAGTAGTTGACAAAGAATTTCCCACTTTTCCAAAAAAATCCTCATACCCTTTCAGATGCCTTCCGAGTTTTTCCACATTTTTCTGAATATGCTTAGCTGATTCTTCAATTTGTAAAGATCGCAAACCCTGCAAAACAGTTTGTAAATAAGCTAAAAATGAAGTTGGTGAAACAATCACCACATGTTTTTCTTTGAAAGCATATTCAATCAAATCTCGATGGTTCACCCCCACTTTCCTGATTAATAAATCATAATAAATTGACTCAGAAGGAATAAACATAAAAGCGAAATCAGTGGTTTTCTCTTTAGGGCGAATGTATTTTGAAGTTTCGTCAATCCGATTTTTCAAATCCTGATGAAAACTTTTAAGCAAAACTTTTCTATCCTCTTTTTTACATTTCAAAAGTTGTTCATATTTTTCCAAAGAAAATTTTGAATCAACTGGGATAATTTTATCTTTAACAAAAATCGCAGCGTCCACTGCTTCACCATTTTTAAAACGATATTGCATCTGAAAATTATGAGGAGGCAAAACATTTTTCAGAGTCTCTTCTAGAAAATATTCCCCCAACACTCCTCGTTGTTTAGGATTTTTTAAAATATCTTGCAAATCCCGCAGTTGCGAAGAAAAATCCACCACTTTTTTGTTAGTTTCGTCCAATTTGGTTAATTTTTCAGTCACCGCTTGAATGGAACGATTGGAATGCTTAGCCATTTCATTGAACTGCTTGTTGATTTGCTCAAACAAACTCCGACTTTCTTTCGACAAACCCTTGGACATTTCCTGAAAGATTTGATTGCTATCCTTGAGCTGTCCGGAAGTGATTTTATTTATTTCGGATAATTTTTGGTCCATCACTTGAGACAAGTGTCCCATTCTCTCTTGCATCATCAGCATCGATTTATCATCGCTTGATCCCTTTTTTAATTCGGCTAATTTTTGATTCAAAACAAAAATTCCTCCTGCAATCAAGATTAAAAAAATTATTAAAATTACTATAATAAATATATCCACTTTTTAGTATTACATATTATACTTGATGCTAAACCCTCACTCCTGTCTCTTCTAAATCCTCAATTCTTTCCCAATTATTATCGACTTGTTCTTGAATTTTTTTTAATAACTCTTTTTTATTAGAATTTTTGAAAATATGCTTAAATCTTCCTTGGGTTTCTAGGAAATTTTCAATTCTTTTCTTAGTTTTAGGTTTATAATTAATCTTATATTCTCCATTAATAATTTCATATAAAGGCCAAAAGTTTGTTTCAGCGGCCAATTTACCGATATCAATTGTTTTGTGAGCCTGAAATTTCCATTGGTTAGGACAAGGAGAAAAAACTAAAATAAAACTCGGTCCTTTGGTTTCAAAAGCTTTTTTAACTTTAGCCTTAAAATCATCTAAAAATCCAATATTAGCTGTGGCTGCGTATTTAATATGATGAGCGGCTACAATTCCCATTAAATCCTTTCTTTGAACTTCTTTGCCAAAAGATTCCTTGCCATAAGGGGTGGTTTCAGTCGAAGCTCCATAGGGAGTAGCCCCGCTTCTTTGATTTCCAGTGTTCATATAAGCTCCGTTATCATAACAAACGTAAAGAAAATTGTGTTGCCTTTCCAAGGCTCCAGAAAGTGATTGCAACCCAATGTCATAAGTTCCTCCATCTCCCCCAAAAGCCACAAATTTTACCTGTTTTCTTTTATTATTAGAGATTTTTTTTCTTTTTTGCAAAGCTCTATAGGCCGTTTCCATCCCCGAGACAGTTGCCCCCACGTTGGCAAACACACTGTGAATATAAGGTACTTTCCAGGAAGTATTAGGATAAATGGTGGTGGTAACCTCCATACATCCAGTCGCATTAGCAACTGCAATTGGATGATCAGTTCCATTTAAAACAGTACTGGCCACCAAACCAATTGGACAACCAGCGCAGGTGGTGGAAGTGGTAAATTTAGCCTCTTTTTTATCTAAATTTTTAGTCATTTTTTTATATTTTTATAATTATTCTTTTTTAATGTTAACAAATTTATAATTTGCAATCTATAATTTGGAAACGGTCACATAATATCTAATTTTCAATTTTCAAACAAAAGCCTGAAATTATTTTAAAATTAATTCATTTAAAAATGGTATTACATCATAAAATAAACTCCCTCGCCTTTTTTGTCTTCAAAAATATTCTGAATATCTTTTTCATAAATATCTCTTCCTCCCAAACCATACACTACACTTTCAGTTTCTCTGCCCAAAGCTTTTTGAATTTCGCTGGCCAAAACCTGCTGACTGCCGAAAGTCATATTTCTATCCATCACTACCACTCTTTTAGTGTCTTTTAAAACTTTTTCAACTTCTTCATAAGGAAAAGGTCTGAACAATCTAATTTTTAATAAACCAACTTTTTTGCCCTCGGCTCTCATCTTATCTACCACGCTAGAAATCGTTCCGCAAGTTGATCCCATTGCTACCATAACAATCTCAGCATCCTTGGTTTTATAGGTTTCTATTTTTTCATATTTTCTGCCAGAAATTTCCCCAAATTTTTCAGCCACTTGATCAAATTCATCCCTAGCTTCTTCCATCGCATCATAAATTTGTTTTCTAAATTCAAAATAGCTATTAGGTAAAGCAATCGAACCAAAAGTTTTAGGATTATCAAAATCTAACAAACTCTGTTTAGGTTTATATTCTCCAATAAATTTATATACCTTGCCATCTGCTAAAATTTCCAAATTCTCTACACTGTGAGATAGGATAAATCCATCCAAATTAACAGTCGTTGGCAACAAAACTTTTTCAGCCAACTTCATCGCAATCAAAGTATTATCATAAGCTTCTTGAGCATTTTCGGAAAAAATTTGAATCCAGCCAGTGTCCCTCATCGCCATTGCATCAGAATGATCACAATGAATATTAATTGGTCCAGAAATCGCTCTGTTGGCCACCGCCATCACAATCGGCAAACGCATCGCCGAAGCCACTGGCAAAACCTCCATCATATACATAATTCCCTGAGAAGCAGAGGCCGTCATTGTTCTTGCACCAGAAGCACAAGCTCCTATACAAGCACTCATAGCGCTGTGTTCTGATTCAACCTGAATAATTTCAGTATCAGCTTTTCCATCAGCTTGTTTTTTAGCAAAATATTCCACAATTGGAGTTTGCGGCGTAATTGGATAAACTGCCATCACATCCGGATTTATTTGGTTTATCGCTTCTCCAACAGCAAAACCCCCAGATAAAGCTACTTTTTTGTTTTTGTTTAACATAAGTTTAATTTTTTAATTCAAAATTGATATTACTTCTCCAAACTCTTTCACCTCCTTATCTGCCAAATCAACCACACTTTTTCTTCGGACATTTTCCGTAAAAACCAAAAAATAATCGGCTTGCTTTTCTCTCTTTATTTCAAAATCAGTCCAACCGTCTCCTATCACGAAAATTTTACCTTTTAAGTCCAAATTTTCCACTTGTCTAACTTTTCCTTGAGTCTTAGAGGCTAGATTTTCTTCATTTATACCAATTATTAAACCTTCGGAATTAAATTCAAAATCATTAGCCAAAACATTTTCCCTCGGTATTCCAAAATCATCACTAATCGAAAAAATACACTCCTTGAATCCGCCTGAAATCACAAAAATATTTTTTCCATTTTTCTTAAAAAAATCTTTGTTTTTTTTGAAAGATTCGCTGATGTTTTTTTTAATTTTATCAACAACTTTTTCTACATTTTCTCGATTAGCCGAAAATAAAGCCAAGCGTCTTTTCAAAGAATCCCCAAAAGACAATTTGCCATACATTCCTTGTTTAGTAATTTTTTCTATTTCATCTTGAATATTCTCTTTTTCTGGATTTTCCAGCAAAGCCTCTCTGGCCAATTCTTCCAAAGTCTCCAATTTAATAAAAGTACTATCAAAGTCAATAATCAAATAATCGTCTTTTTTCATTTCCAAAGTTTTAACAATTATTTATTCTTCATTGATATCGCCTTCACCGGGCAGTTCTCGGCACAGATTCCACAACCCTTGCAATAATCATAGTCTACCCTTATTTTTTCTCGACCCTCATTCTTCTCCACTCCCAAAACTCCTTCTGGACAAATCTTTACGCATTGCTTGCAAACAATACATTTATCAGAAATTTCTGGTTTTTTTTGAGACCATTCTCCTGTTCTGGGATAATTTTTAATATCATTTTTTATTACACCTCCTAATTCTTGAGGTTTTTGTTTTTCATTTTTCATAAGCAAAGTTAATGGCTTTAATATTAAGGTTGGTTCGTTCCTCTCCTATTTTTTCTAAATATTTATTCCTAAAAACTTTTACCACATCTTCTAAATCAACTTTTTTGGTAACAGCTGAAAATTTTCCTAAAATCACAGTGTTGGGACGATTTTCTTTTATAATTTTCATTGAAATTCCTGAAGCATTCACCAAAACCAATTTACCGTTAAATTTTATATTATTAAGAATTTCTTCTTTAGTTTTTTGAGTATTTATAATCAAAACCGAATTTTTATCCAGTTTTTCGAAACCGTCAAAAACTTCCAAAAGTGTTTCGTCTAAAACTATAAAACAATCTGGATTAACAACGGGTTCTCTGGTTTTAATTGGTTTGTCGGAAATTCTGACAAAAGTTTGAACTGGTGCACCACTCCTTTCAGGCCCAAATTCGGGAAAAGCTTGCACATATTTTTCCTCTTTCAACGATGCTTGAGCAATTATTTCAGCAGTTGTTTTGGCACCTTGACCACCTCTGCCATAAATAATTATTTGAAATATATCTTTTTTCATTTTTTTTCTTTAGCCTGTTAAATTGTGTCAAATAAAATTTAAGACATCATTTAACTGGGTTCTTCTAAATTAAATTTATTTTAATCTTTTGTTAACTTCTTCTACGATATCTTCCTTCTGGAATAAATCGTCTAACAATTCCTTTCCGATAAAAGAAGAGGGCGTGTTATTAACTCCGAAGGCGTTGGCTTGCTCAATAGATTCTTGAATTAAATTTTGCGTCTCTGACGAATTCACACATTCATCAAATTTTTTCATATCCAACCCTATTGAAGCAGCATATTGATCAAAAAATTTAAAATCCTCAGACATTGACCATTCTTCTTGCTTTTCAAAAAGAATATCTGCCATTTTTTCAAATCTTCCTTGTTGATAAGCACACTGACCAACCAAAGTTGCGCTAACTGACTGACCGTACATATCCAAAGGGAAAGTTTTAAAAATTAAAACTAATTCTTCTTCTAAAAATTCGCCCCTCGCCTTTTTCAAAGCATCATAGAAAATTTTGCAATATGGACACTGAAAATCAAAAAATGTTATTATTTTCACTTGAGCATCTGGATTTCCTACTATGATGTCTCCTTCTTTTTTTGAAGGAGCTTCCAGATATTTTCCAACTGGGACGCCCAAAGAACTTGCACTCAAAACAAAATTTCTTCCTCTTTTTTCGAAAATCTCCTTAACTTGTTCTTCGTTAAAAAATTTAGAATCTTGTATTTTTGGATCAAAAACAAAAGCAGGAATAGTCTTTAAATCATACTCACTAATCAATTTTTTTCCTTCAGGAGAATTTTCTTTTATTTTTTCAACTACCATTGTTGGAATAAATTTTTTCATCCAAGACAGAATTTCATCAGCATTACAATCTGGACATTCTTCTTCGTTTTCAACGGTCAAAACTTCTATCTTAATTGCTGGTTCTTTATAAGCCACCCAAGTTTTATCCCCTAACTCAAAGACCTCTGCTTGTCTTAAGGCTCTTTCTGAATATCCGCTTTTAGTAACCATTCCAATCATATCAACGAACAAACTGCCAACAAACAAACCAACTAAAATAATAACCAGTGCAATCAAATTTTTTATTTTATCATCCTTTTTTCTATCTTTTTCTATATCTTCGAAAGTCATTCCTTCAGTGGAAATTTTTGTCTTACTTGATTTTATTTTCAATTCGCTAATAATCTCATCTTTTTTATTATTATTCATTCCCTCCTTATTTTTATTTTTTTTGGCCATTTTTTTGTTTAAAAATAAGGTTTTTATTTCATTGAATCGTCTCTAACTAAATTATTTTCATTTTCTAGAATTTTATAATCTTCATATCCAACCAAAATTGTTCGTGATGCTTGAGATTTAATCATTATACCAATTAAAAAACCCAGGAAAAACAAAGCACTAATTCTTAATTTCTTTCGAACTTTTTCGTCTTGTAATTTTTTATAAAAATAATTTTCTTTAATTTTATTTTCTATCATTTTTTATTATAAAATTCGATTTAATTTGTTTTATTATTAAAATCTATTCAATCAAGCATTTATTATATTTAAAATATCATATTCAAATAATTATTACAACCAATTATTTTGCTAATCATTTTTTTATTTGCTATAATATAATAGATAAAATTTTAAAAAATAAAAATGAAAAGATCTATATTTATTATTTTTCCAGCTTTTACTCTGACAATGTCCTTAACGAACTTAATTTTTTCGCAATTTTTTGAATTTTTATTATGGCTATTTGTAACAGCTCTGGTGGCTTTGATATTTCTACCGATTGTTTTTAAGACTGAAGACAAGGATGTTCCAGTTTATCAAGTTTTCGCTCCAGTAATTTTAATTCCAGTCTTTTTCTCTATTTTTGCTATTATGGATTTAAGTCAAATAGATTTTCTAAGCGAACCTCAAGTTATTATTTATGGTCTTTTTACTGGAATTTTTGTTTTAGCTGGATTATTACTAATAATCGGACCAAACAAATACTAATAAATATATATGTTTAAAAAACCTAATTCACTCAAAATAAAGCCCGGGGATTTAATTAAACACGAAACTAAAAAACACATTTTCAAGAAATTTTTGTTAGTTCTTTTAATTTTTTTAGCTTATTTTTTCTATATCGCCAAAAAATATGGAGTTCAGGAGGGTTTTTTTGTTGCAATTTTAACTTGGTCATTTTTTGTTTTATGCACTCCGATTGCTGATGCTGGTTTTTTAATAGACCTTCCTCTGAGATTGATTCTTAAAGTCAGAATGTTCATTGCTGAAATTTTTGTTTGGATTTTTGCTTTATCGATGAATATTTATGCTGTTTTATTTAATCCAATTGTTTATGAAAAAACCAAAATCTTAAAATTATTCAAATACATTCTTGAAAATCCTCTTCCTTTCTGGAGTATTATATTGATTTCCATGATTGGCACCTTTGTTTCAATTGAATTTGGAGATGAACTCTTAGATAAAACTCAACACAAACAAAGAAAACTATATCAGAAAAATAAACACCATTTTAAAATAATAATAATATTCTTTTTATTTGCAATATCTTTTGTTTTATATGATTTTCTCTTGAAAAAATTAGGAATAAATCTTCCTATATAGCAAAGAACTATTTTTAATAAATCTATTTCTTTTTCAAAAAACACTCTAAAGTATAAATCCAGTCTTCATCTGTTCCTTCTGATTTTTTTGTTTTATAAAGCCATTCTAAATAGCCTCTGTCTTTTTTGAAAATATCTTCAAGTCTTTCGCCAATATATTTCCCAAAGGGGAATTTTTTTATAGAAACTGGTTTAGAAGATATTTCTATCATTCGATTGATTATTTCTTCCTCGGAAGCTTTTGGTGCTTTTTCCTGAGCCAATTCATAAAGATACTTAAAAACCGCTTCTAAAACTTTAACATCTCCATCTGCAGTATGAGGCATGGCTTCGACCTCTATTTCATAATAATATCTCAAAAACTGCAAATTATATTCTGGAATTTTTTCATCATCGTCCAAATATCTAGCTAATCTGAAAGTACAGATAAATTTTCCGACTTTCAAGTCTTCATTTTCAAGCATTGCAATATCGAATTTAGCGTTATGTGCCACCATAACATTTTCATCTAAAATTTTCTGTAATTTTTCATAAAATGCACTTCCCTTAAAGGGCTTCTCTTTTTTCACCGCTTTATTAGTAATATGAGTAATGCTCGTGGCCTTAACTGAAATAGGAATAGGTGGTTTAAAATTTTTCACCGTTATTTTTCCATTTTTCTTATAAGCCACCTGGCACAATCGATCATTTTTTAAATCATTTCCAGTCGTTTCTGTATCTAAAAAGATTAATTTGTTTTTCATAATATTTTTTATTTTAAAATTAAAATGTTATAATTTATTCTAGCTTAACCTTAAAATATCACAAATGAAAGATAGAAACAAATCATTTATAAAATACTTTTCTATAATTTTGTTTTTCATAATATTTTTTGGAGGGATATTTTTGCTTGAAAAATTCAATCAGAAAAACCCTTCAGAAAAAGATGCGATTACTGAAAACAATCAATCCCTTGAAAACAGACCTGCAAACCGTTTGAACAAACCGTTTGAACAAAAAACTCCAAAAAAAGCTTCAAGTAAACAAAACTCTACTATTAATATGCCTTTAGAAAATGCTTTATCAAGAATAACCAAAAAACCTTTCGGAATTAAAATTTCTCCAGAAAACTCACCTATTCAACCAGAAAAATTTTCAGGCTATCACACTGGGGCTGATTTTGAAATTAAAGCTGAAGAGAAAAATAAGGACATTCAAGTTAAGACAATTTGCTCAGGAGAATTAATTTTCAGAAAAAGCGTCAATGGCTATGGGGGAGTTGGCATACAAAAATGTGAAATTCAAGAGCAACCGGTTACAGTCATTTATGGTCATCTAGACTTAGAAAGTATTGAAAATGAAGGTGTTTTTTTAACTAAAGAAAAAAAGTTGGGAATTTTAGGCGAAGGTTTTAGCTCTGAAACTGACGGAGAAAGAAAACATTTACATCTAGGAATTCACAAAGGGTCAGAAATTAACTTTCTTGGCTATGTTGAAAATCCTAAACTTCTAGAAAATTGGATCGATCCAGTTTCGATTATAAAGTAGTTACTCCCAAACTCAGCTTTCATTGCAATTCAGAAAAAATTTGAGACCATCAATTTTGATGGTCTCTTAATTTCTTAAAACGTATTCAAGTATACCCTTATACCAGTACATGGGTACACTTCATTTTTCATGCCTAGTGCAAACAGGAATTCTTCCTTTTAGTGTTATCGCTTCTTCGCGACAACCTTTAAACCCGCAAAGAACTTTTTGAGATTTAGATTTTACGAATGTCCTTTTTTCGGAAAAAATTTTTCTTCTTCTTTTCTCTTTAATTTTCCTTACTGCTTCTATTTCGTTTAAAATTAAACCTCTCATTTTTTCATCTCCTTTTTTGAAAAATTTTTTAAAACGCTTAAGCCTCTTTCAGCACTTATTTCTTTATCTTTAATTTCTAACATAATATCAAAATCCAATCCAGAGGTTTTTCTGATAAATTTTTTAAACAATCTTGCATCCAAAGTCTGAACATGTCGACATTTTTTATCTCCCAGTGCTCTATTTGAATAATCAACCATCGGTAATCCATCTTTTTTCTTCCAAGTTTTAATAATTTTTTTAAAAATTTCTAATAAATTTTCTCCATTATTCAAACACTCGTGGTGCAAAGTATCAAAAATAATTGGAATTCCAACTTCCCTGCTTATTTCCAAACAATCCTTGGCAAGATAGGACTTATCATCATTCTCAACCACTAATCTTTTCTTGATTTTTTGGGATAAACTTCTATAGTTTTCAATAAACCTTTGAATTGATTTTTCTTTTTCACCATAAACGCCTCCAACATGAATTTGAACTTTGGCGGTTAAGTCTAATTCCATTAAATCCAAGACATCACAATGATATTTCAATTCCTCAACACTTCTCTTGACGATTTCTTTGTTATTAGAATTAATCACCACAAATTGATCTGGATGCATGGAAATTCTAATCTGATTTTTCTTAATAAACTCACCAATTTTAAGAAAATCTTTTTCAAAATATTTCTGCCAATTAAAATCACAAATCTGATGCGAAGCGAAAGGCACCAAACCAGAACCAATTCTAAAAAATAAAAACCCTTTATCTAAATTATATTTCAAAGTTTTTTCCAAACACGCCAAATTAATTGAAATTTTTTCGATCAACAACTCTTCTGAATAAGATTTCAATCTAAAAGTTCGGTTAGCAGTACACCCGATGCTATTATTGATACAAGGATATCCAATTTTCATTTATTTGTATTTAATTTTATACCATTCGCTAAAAAATATTAAAAATTGATTTTAAAATTTAAAAGGATCGAATTTTTGTTTGTTTAAATTTTCTTGTGGCTTGAAAAGTGGACTGGGTTGTTTATCCCAATCAAACCATTGCCATTTTTGACATTTTTCAGGCTCCATCAACTGAGGTGCTCCTTTCGCCCAATCAGCCACCATTAAAATTGTTATATAGTGTTTGTTTTCTTTTTCAAAAAAATCATTGGTAGCTGTAGCAAAACGAATATTTTTAATTTTCAAATTTGTTTCTTCCATTGTTTCTCGTTCAGCACATTCTTCCCATGTCTCATTAAATTCCAAATGTCCCCCAGGAAAACACCAACTCCCTTTTCCATGAGAATTTTTTCTTTTTCCGAATAAAATCTTTTTTCCTTTTATCAGACAAACTCCCAGGCCAACTTTAGGATAATTTTTATCTTTCATTAACTCTTTTTATTGCTTATTTATTGAAAATAGTATATCATATTTAAGATACTTTATTAATTCAATTTTATATGCCCAGAGAAAAAGAACAACACTCTTTTGATATTGTAATAATTGGCGGAGGCGCTTCGGGAATGATGGCGGCTTTTTGGGCTTCCAAGCAAGGAGCCAGAGTAGCAATTATTGAAAAAAATGAGGAACTCGGTAAAAAAATTTCAATCACTGGGAAAGGTCGTTGCAACATCACCCAAGAAAATTTAACTTTAGAAAATTTAACTGAATCTTTTGGGAAAAAAGGCAAATTTTTACTTTCCAGTTTCAAAAAATTCAATGTCGCCAAAACCAAAAAATTCTTTGAAGATATGGACATTGAACTAAAAATCGAAAGAGGCGGACGAGTTTTCCCAAAATCAGACAAAGCTGAAGAAATTATCGAAAAAATTAGAACTAATTTAACTAAAAACGGAATAGTTTTTTTTCGTAAAGCTAAAATAAAAGATTTTGAAATTGAAAAAAATCAGATCAAAAAAATAATCACTCACAAAAAAGAAATTTCCGCTAAACAATTCATTCTTTGCACTGGAGGAAAATCCTACCCCACCACTGGTTCAACTGGCGACGGCTACCAATGGGCTAAAAGTTTTGGCCACACTATTGTGAAACCAATTCCAGCCTTAACTCCAATAAAAATTATCAACAAATGGTCCAAAAAACTTCAAGGTGTTTCTTTGAAAAATGTCAATCTCAGCGTTTTTCAAAACAACAAAAAGCAAGCCGAAAAATTTGGTGAAATGCTCTTCACTCACTATGGAATCAGCGGTCCAATCGTTCTGGAGATTAGCAAAAAAGTGGGAGAACTATTGAAAAAAGGAACAGTCAAAATATTAATCGATCTTAAGCCTGCTTTGAATTTTAAAGAATTAGACCAAAGAATTTTAAGAGATTTTGAAAAATATAGTGCTAAAAAATTTGCTAATTCGTTAGACGATTTATTGCCTCAAAAAATGATTCCAGTGATAGTTGAAATTTCCAATATCGATCCCGATAAAAAAGTAGCTGAAATTTCAAAAACAGAAAGAAGAACACTGGTTTCTCTTTTGAAAGAACTGACTCTTAATGTTGAAGACTTGGTTGGTTTTGACAATGCCATTATTACTTCTGGCGGAATTTCACTAGGCGAAATAGACCAAAAAACTATGCAATCAAAAATAATCAAAAATTTATATTTCGCTGGGGAAATTATTGATTTAGACGGGCCCACTGGCGGATACAACCTTCAACTCTGCTGGACCACAGGCTACACCGCTGGAATTCACTCAAGTTTAAATATTTACAAAAAACCCACAAAGGTTTAATATATATTCAGGTTAAATTTAAAAAAAGGAGGGGTTATGAAAAAAAATCTAGACAAAAA
>Ga0306866_1000187_pt1 | contig 23578 bp, 15 predicted proteins | sample AntRauTorckE5432_FD_190450 | JGI IMG/M metagenome (GOLD analysis project Ga0306866, IMG submission 190450) | Saline lake microbial communities from Rauer Islands, Antarctica - Metagenome Torckler E5 #432 (v2) (version 2) | ecosystem: Environmental > Aquatic > Non-marine Saline and Alkaline >...
GGAACACGATGTTACGTTGCGCCGGTGCAGCGAAGGTGAGCGTCGAGTTGCCCAGTAGGATCTCGGTGTCCTCGCCGCCAGAGGTGATGGTCGTCTCGGTTCCTTGTCCAATCGTTTGGACTTGAGTTCCCTGCACAGTTGTGTTACGGTTGGAGAGGACGCTCTCGTTGAGGTCACCCGACCCTACCTGAACGCTCATGGCTTCGGCGGCTATCTCTCGCTTCCCTGTGGTCGACTCAAGGTGGTCACCGTTGGCAGCCGAGATACCGATCCCCCCGTCTACTGCAAGCTGATAGTTGCCCTGAATAACCAGCCTCGCGCCATCCCCGTTGGCATCGGGTGCCAGGACTTGAAAGCTCAAACCCCCTTGTGCAGTGAGGTCAAGAGATCGCTTGGTACGCGTCAAGGTGCCCAGCCCCCACTTGAATCCACCTTGTGCGGAGAGGTCAAGAGATTCGTTATCTCTACGGTTGCCTCCCATGACAATCTTGGCGCTGCCTTTGAGTTCAGCTTCGACAGACCTACCAGCCCCCAGGTTTGAACCCTTGGAGGTAGACGCAGGGACAGATAAGAATACGTGCCCCTCTTTGTCGTGTGAGTAGAAGAGTTCCCCCAGCCCATCCGGTCTCCTCATACGGTAGAGCTTCGCGCCTGCCAAGCTCTTCTCTGTACCAGCGGAGGTGTTCTCAAGGATCTCCAGTCTTGGGTTGCCCGACGTATCAGAAGGCGTTGAGAACAGGGCGGGGCGAAGCAGCTTCCCGTATTGAGCGCGTCCCCCAGAAGAGAAGGCATCATTCCCTACCAGAGTCCCGTCCACGCTCGTGATAAACGTCTTGAGAGGTTGAGGTCCGATCATGTCCGGGTCGAAGCCGTGCGCCGGGTTGGAGGGCATGAGCCCGTCCGAGAACTCAAGGATCTCCAGGCGACGCTCTGTGAAGGCGCTCGCGGCGGTGTCATTGAGATCAGCTTGATTCAAGGTGATCACTGAGTGTCTTTTGCCATCAGGTAAGATCACCCCAGGCAATCCGTTCACGTCTGGAACCAGTGTCCCGTCGTCAAAGATAATCCCCGCCTCCAACAGGTCTTCATACAAAGGACTGTCAAGAGGGAAAGCACCGTCTACCAGAAAATCCGTAGGCACGTTCAAGTCGTTTCGTACGACACGGCCAAACCTGTGCCTGCCCGCAGCGGTCGTCGCATAAGAATCGAGCGCCGTCTGGACGAACGCGGAGTCCTGCGACCTCAAGAGGAGTTCCATCCCGGTTCGATCATACAACTGAACCGACGTGTCAAGGATCATCTCGGCGCCGTGCCGGGACATGGCCATGATGTCGCCAGGATAAATCTTACGGAACTTGTAGCGCGTAGGGCCATAGAAGCCTTCAAGCTCACGCACGACCTTATCTTGAGGTAGCGTCAGCCCGCTCGCATCCCGAGGGATTGGACCTATAGGGTCAAAGTTTAGCGCGGTCTTCACGCCGTTGGGCAAGAACGCCAGGATGAGAGGACGCGTGTGCAGGTTCTGGTGCGAAGCCGTGTAGCCTACAACGGCCACCGCTCCTACCTCGGGCATGGCCCCCAGAAAGGACCTCTTGCTCCAGTACGCGGCGGAGATGGGGACTTCTTCGGCATTGGGCGACTCACCTTGAATGTACGCAAGATCACAGACCATCTTTTCGTAGTCAACGCGAATGACCTCTGCCATACGCAAGGCGTACCGCATACCGTTGGTACGCGCAAACATCTTCGCAGACGACAGGTCTTTCGTCGTGCCAATAGTGGGGCCAAATCTCTTGGGTAATGTCATGAGTCATCCTCTGGGTCCATATCCGCTGACATCCCGGTGGATGTCTCGGGCTGGGTGATCGCCTCTCCCGCATCGTTAAATTCAGCCTTGGCGCTTTGCCATGTAGCCTCTACCTGTCCCCATGTTCCATCTTGCGAGAAGATAGCACCCAGGGATTCACCGTTCTCCAGTGCCTCGCGCACCTCCGACCTCACAATAGGAGTGTCTACAACGCGTGAATCTGGCGTCTCCCTGCTTTGAACAGGGATTGCGGCTGGTGTGTTGACCACAGCTACTCGACGCGTCTTACCGGACAGACGGGCCTCCACGGCAGCCTCACGCTTGAACGCGGCTGAGTAGATATCTTTGAGGAAGTCGTTTATCTGTTCCAACACGCTCACGTCACGCACGGGCTTGAAGAGGGAAGGCAGAGCCTCTACGCCTCTAGTCTTGTTTGCCTCCAGGGCCTTCTTGAAGAGGTCATTAGAGACCCTGATTGAATCGGCATCCCCTTCCTCGGGAGGGAAGCCCAGATCGTTGACGGTTTCAAGGTCTTCCTCTGTGGCATCTACGAGGTTGTTTACGGCGTCAGGGTCAAGCCAGACGGAGCGCGATCTCCTGAAAAGCTCCACGTACTCGCTGGTTCCCCCTCGTTTTTCCAAGAACGCGACCAACTCCTCCTCAGAGGCGCCTTCTTTTTGTAGACGGTTGAAGGTTTTTGTGGTACCTTGACCTCCTTTCCAGACAATAGCGTACCGCTCGGGGTCATAATCGTGCAATCTCTTGGCGGTTTCCATGACACGCAAGAAATGTTCGATGGAGTCTTGCCCTGTTTCCTGGTCGAAGCGACCGTCTCCCTTGAACTCCGTGTTGGTTCTCCCAAGAAATGCTGCGTTGTCGCGTCCAATTTGAAGCAACCCGTTGAACTGGGCCGGTTTACCGCTCTTTAGCGTGGCCCTGGCAGCCGAGTTGCCGTTGGATTCAATGCTAATGAAGGCCAGAATGACATCATCTGGGTACTGCTCGGCGGAGACTCCCACGGCAGCACGGGCGCGTTCAATAGCAGGCTTCCACCTCTCGACCGACTTAAAGGGCTTGAACTCTCGCTTAGAGACGCGATCGATGTCAGGAATGCCCGCATACTTGCCATTAGGAGAGGAGGGAGCGTCAACGTTTTGACCCAATGAGCGCGCCACGCCTCTCGCGAACGCTACGGACCCTACACCCAACCCCGTAGGGGCTATCTCAAAGAGACGCCTCCCATAGTTGTTCGGGTCAATTTGCAGTACGTTATCCTTTCGAGTTGACATGGCCTCGTTTGCTGCCTGGGGGGTGCCTGCCTCGGCCTCTGTGTCAGTCGAGCCTCCGTTTTGACCGGGCATATCAGGCGCCAGGGTCAAGAGGCTCTTGCTTCTCCGGTTGGTTTGACGTGTGAAATCAAAGCCAGACCTCGTGAGACGAACCCCTCTTCCATAGGTATAAGCTCCAATGACCTCATAGCCGCGCTCATCGGACACGGGGAAGATGGCTACCGGGGCTGTCTTCTTACCTTGCACGACCTTGGTGAGTTCAATGCTTTGTAGAGGCCCGCTCTTTGCGACGCCCTCGGCAGGTACCAAATCCCTGCGAGGATCGATCTCGTAGACGTAATCGAAATCGCCCACGATACGGAACTGCGTTCGGAAGCTCACGAGGTCCCTGAATGCCGCTTCGGCCTCCGTCTCGGACTCCTCAAAGGTCTCCGTGGCAGGGCCGCCAGTACCCGAATCTTTCCGGGGGGATAACAGGACGTTACGATCTCCCACAGGATTCCCCGTAAGAGGATCAATGGGACGTGAGTACAGGTTCGTGGGGTACAAGCCGGGGTCGGTGATCGAACCCAATTCAGGCTGATCGTACTCGGTCTTGGCTTGTGCCTGCCCTTCGGTGTTGAGGGTCTGGTCCCAGAAGGGGAAGGCTCCGTAGAACTTGGTACGCTTCGCCATCAAAGTCAGTGAGGTCGTGCAGTTGCCCGCGAAGCTGAAGTTGTGCGAGATCCCTTCCACGTAATAATAAGAGTCCTGGGACTCGACGAATACGGGATAGCCGAGACGCAGTTCAGGGCGGATAGGGATTGAGATAGAACCCGTCTGAACGCGAGCGTTCATACGATCAAGTTCGTCGACGAGATGGTAGAAAAGGTTCCTTGAAGCGCTCAAGCCCAGACCTGCTCCGAAGAACTCGGAGTTGTACTGTCCCGGCTTCCATCCGTATTTGGCTACGAGCCGGTAGTCCACATAGGTCGCCTTGGGTTTGACGATCTCCGCCTCACCGATCTGCATGTTACGTACGGCGTTTCCTGTCCCCTCCAAGAAGGTGACGTCGGGTGGGTTCTCGGCGTAGCTTTCGGAGATGAGGTCAATGGGTCGAATCCAAGACACAGGCTTGTTCGGGATCACGTCGAGGTTATAAAAGGGAGGCTTGAAGACGATCTCTCCCGTCACATCCATGAACAGTTCGTAACCGATCGCGGTCTTAGCTGTATCAGCGATCTCTTTCTTGGTCTGGAACTCAGAGGTGTGGAGGTCGAAGCTACCTATACGAGAGACGATCTCAGAGAATGCCGAGATTTGCCCCAGGTCGACACCAGCTTGCTTGAGCCCGTTAGAGGTACGCGAGCGGTTCCTCTTGGCAGAACCTGAGCGGCCCACAAATGCCGCCTGACGGTTCTGTTTACTCAACAGGGCCGCGAGGGTGTCCCCTTGAATCACGCGGCCATCAGGACCGTACATGCGCAGTGAGTACGCGATTCTGCCCCACTGCCGTGTCCAGTACGCCATGAGTTGAAGGTTCTCGACGGCATTGGGTTCGGTTCTCTGTTGCCTGTTGTCGAGGAAGATGTTAGCGTTCACTGCGTCGCCGTAAGCGTACCTTGACAGGGAGTAAATCACGTCAAAAGGATTTGCTCCCGTGAACACGCCGGAGCCCTTGGTGTTGAACTTGGACTGAGACGAGGTGCCCGCCGCGAGGTACGCAGGGTTGATGTTGATGCGTTGGATTGTCCACCAGTAAAGGATGTCCTGGCAAGACAGGTCAACGGTACGCTCACCACCCGACCACTGGTGACTCACGGAGGTCACGACACCCCAAAACGCGGGGTAATAGCGGGGTGCGCCTCCCACGAGGAAGTGACCCTTGATGTAAATGCGGACTTCCATCATGGTGGTCAAGATGAGTTGACCTGCCCTGAAGAAATCATCCGTGGCGTGCCTTGGGATGTGCAGTGAGATGTTGGCGTTACCAGGGGAGTTCTCCACACCCAGTGACGTCGAGACAGCGGTGATGTAGGGTTGGATGTCAACCTTACGTGTGGGATTACCCCCAGAGGGAAGCTGTAGCTGGCCATTCAGGTACACGAGGCAGTCTGGTGCCGTCGCAATGACAGGCATCTTGTTGGGCTGATATGTTCCTCTGAATGGCATTCTAAATCCTTAGACCGTGGGGTCAGAGATGATCTTCTCTTCAAACCTGATCGTAAACTCAAGGGTATAACTTAACGTGTAAGGCTTCGACTCGTCCTCTTCAATGGTGAACGAATTGAAAGAACCTGTGTATATCGTATTGTCATAGAATATCTTGACGGCGCCTATAAGAGACATGCGCCCGTCATTGTTAAAAAGCGTTCCGTTGTTACGGTAGGCGTGGTACAATGACATGAAATGCTGGTAAGCGGCGGAGCCTCTACGATGCTTCCGGGTCAAACCCCCGGTAGCCTGTCCGTTGTTTCCCACAGACGTGACGTAATAGGCTCCTATCTCGCCCGCCATTGATAGCGTGGGCTGGTTCAGGCCCCAGTGCTCAATAATATAACCATTGCGGCCACGGTTACCGTCCGAGATCAGGTGCTCATAAGAGAGATTAAACGTACGTGGGTTGATATACATCACCAACGGAGGGAGAGCCTTGAACACCTGAACTTGACGACGCAGGGAGGCTTCGTTCGCGCCTATCACGCGCTCTTCTCTTATGCTCTCGGATTCCTCTGCGAAGGCGTCCACGATGCGCGCGCGTCTCTTGGTCACGTCAAGTAGCTGGTCGTCAAAGTCAACATCAGAGGCGCGGCCTTGCGTTCTCAAGGTCTCATAACGGCTCTTCAATGACTCAAGAAAATCGGTCCCCAGGTCCTCGCCCTCTGACACGCGCGTCTCAATGGCGTTGTCAGGCAAGCCCGTAGCGAGTGTAGGTGAAGGGGCTTCGGTGATTTGAAAGTTACCGTCCGTTGTAAACACAACTGAATCGCCAAGCGCGAGCCCGCTCTGCGTCGTGGTAGACAACGTGACGGTCACGGGCGTGGTGGGCCTCGACTGGAACGATACAAGGCCCGTGTCGCTTACTGTAGCGACTCCAGGGTCAGAACTGACGTAGGTAATCGGCAGGTTGCCCGAGGCCAACTGACCGCTCCCTGTGCGCAACGTGTGCTCAATTTGGATGTCACGGCTTTCGTTGCGGATCACATAGCCGTTTTGGGAGACCACCAACGCTGACGCCTCACGCACTCCCTCTACGTTGGGCGGCCCTCTTCGTGAGAGGCTTCGTGTCCGTATAAGCGTCAAGTCCACGTCTTGAGGGGAAGGCACGCGCGTGGTCGTGAAGTTACCCGAGGGGAACACGTCCGGGGGAATCAGGGCGATGTACATAGGCACCAACGGCCTTCTGGTGGGACGTACTGCCTGGAACTTGGAGGGAGCTAGCTTGAGGTTGTAGGAGGCATCATACTCAAGCGCTCCGTACTCAAACAGGTCGGAGACGGTCGTTTGAAACAGACGCCGCACGTTGAGGCCCTGAATATCGTTGACGGACTCGTCATCGGTGAAGAAGGCGCGGATGGTTGGGTCAACTTGTAGGATAGACATAAGGCAGCCTCAGTAGAACAGGTTTTGAGATTCTTTGGTTACCTTGAAATCAAAGCTAAGCTGGAAGTTGAACGGGGTGTCGGCGTTCTCTTCCACGCTAAAAGAGGTGAAGTACCCGTCATACACGCCCCCTCCAAACACGATACGAACGCGTCCGTTGAACTGAACCACGCCACGGTCATCGTAGACGCTTCCGTTGCTCTTGAAGACACTGAGCAACTGTTGGAACTTCCTGTAAGCGACGGTGTTCTTGCGATCGAACGCGTCAAGGCCCCTCTCCACTGACACGAACGCGCCCGTGGATTGCGACACAGACACTGAGCCTAGCGCATCTCCAAAGTGTTGCTCGACAAATCCTCCAAGGGTTTGAATCCTTGTAATGACCTTGGAATAATTCAAGCTAAGGCTACTGGGGTTGACGTGTAAGACGAGGTGATCATCAAACAGGACCGTGGACAGGTCAGGAGAGACGACCTGAAACAGCATGGGCACATAGCGAGCATCGTCCGCACCTGAAAAGGCACCTCGAATCGTGGCGTAGTTAGTCACAGGTTATCCTCCCATCTCTTTGCGTTTGATTTGCTCATAAGCCTTGACGATTTCTTCACGTACATCATTGGAGTTCCCTCCGTTCACAGTGACGTTGAAGTTGAACTGGCTACCTCCACCCCCTCCGCCTCCACCTAGCACCTGCTTGAGCATGGACCCGGAGGGACCCCTCTTGGTGCGTGCTATAGAACTTTCCTTGATCACGAGGTCTCCAGGCATGAATGAAAGGGGTGCTACACCACTTGACATGATCTTCGCATCGTGTGTGGTCGGAAAGCCTTTTCGTTCGGCAGCAATAGCTTGCTGTTGAGCCGCAGAGAGCATGGAATTCATGGGGTCCTGTGCCGCGATGTCGCTATCCGAGGCGGTCCCTCCGGTGTCGAACATCATCTGCGCGACAGACCCTGCCTGAGAACCAAAAGAACTTGACAGACGATCGGTCATCTGGTTGATCTGGTAGGCTTCTACTTGCGCATCTCGGAAGCGCTTGGCAGCCGTGGTGTTGATGTTGATCCCGCGATCTTCAAGGATCTTGTTGGACTCCTTTACCTGTTGCTCACGGGTCATCTCACTACTGGCGAGGGTCTTGCGGATTTCCTCCTGAATATCATTACCGTCTTCGGTAAGCTTCAACGTGGCCTCCATTTCTTTCGGCAGGTCCTCCTTCAAGGCTTTTTTGGTCATCCTACGCCTTGCCACACCAAGCGCGGAGCCTTTGTACACGCCACCATCGGATTTATTGGCGGATATTTCAGCGATGACTTTAGACTTGATGTCAGATGAAATTTGAGTACGAAGCTTCTCAAACGCTGCATATCCCATCTGGCCTCCGCCCATAACATGCTTTTTATAGGAAGCGGAGTCGGTTGTGGCCTTGTCAGGCCCCGCTTGAGCTGTCATAGCCCTTTCATACTTCATGGCCCGCTCTTTAGAAGTAATTTGAGCGGACAGCTTTTCCTTGGTAAGCTCGTCGGGGGCTTGCATACGTTGACGACGAAGGTCACGGAGGGCTCTTTCCTCAACACGTAGTGCCTGTTGACGGGCTTGTGTTTTCTTCTCTAGGTCAGTAACGTCCTTACCCCCCTCATCATCTTTTACGAAGAAAGAGAGAGCCTTGACCAAAAACCCGTACATACCTTCAACAGTGGAGGAGAGGCCGTTCAACACATCATAAATCATGTACTGCAAAAGGTCCGCGACCTTTTGCGTGGCCGCGACTTGCTTCTCCGCCGCTGACATCTGCTTCTTGGCGCTATCCTTGGCGCGTTCTTTAGCTTCGGAGGTCATCGCGCGCTGTACATCGTATTCGTCCTTGATGAGTTGGTTCGTCTTCTCATTGACAAGCTGACCATCTCGAATCACGGCGTCAATACCCATAGCCTTGGCGAAAGCCTCAAAGTCTTTCTCAGCAAGCACGCCGTCTTTAACGTTCTGGAACTGACGCATTAAAGCCTTTGTCTGCCCACGGCTGATCTCGGTGAACCTTTGCATTTGCTTGAGTTGCTTCTCATTGTACCCCATGCTCTCTGCCAGAATGAGAGGGATCCTCTCGATAGGTCCGAAGAGCTTTTCGAGGATAGAGACTTCCATCTCAATGTTGCCGATCGCACCCAGGTTACCCAGAGCATCTGCCAAACGAAGACCGCCTGCCTCGACGTCAGAAGACATCTTACCCGCCATTGACAGGGCTCTACCTACTTTCTCTCCGCCCTTCTCTTGCACCTTGTACATGAGTTCGTTATACTTACCTTCCTTTCTCAATTCTTTCAAGCGTTGCTGAAGCTCTTGAGCGTTTGACACGCCTTCTGCTCCCAACTCTTTCAGGGAAGCGTTGATGTTCATGAATCCCTTATCAACCTTCACAATATCGGTGAACATATCGTTGACGACATCCCGTAGCTCACGTTGCATCTTGCCTTGACCCGCCAGGATGATCTTGCGTAGACGCTCCTGCCCGTTCATATCCTTGAGCCCGGTCGTCATGCTCGTGGTGAACTCTTCTGCCGACTTGGAGTCCATGATCTTGTTCATGTTCGCCAGAAGCATGGCCGTGTCTTCGAGCTTGTAATTGTACAGGCCCATTTGACCGGACAACTGGGACACGACACCAAAGAACTTCTTCGTGCTCACGCCTGCCTCGCTTGCGAGTTGCGTGATCATGTTCATGTCAGTGCTGATATCTTTGAAGGTCCTGTTGTGCAGGTCCGACATGGTAGCGAAGAACTCGGCGGTCTCCGTGAGGGACGCTCCTGTGTTCAGGGACTGACGACGGATCTCGGAGACCACATTGGTTGCCATCTCACCAAAGCTCTGGTACTCTGAGGCAAGCTCTTTCAGGTTCATGTTGTGGTTTACAAGAGCACCGATTACCTCGTAGTGCTGCTTTGGTTCCAGACCTAATTTCATGTTGGTCGAGAAGTCCGTAGCAGACTCTCGCATCTCCGCCATGACATCTTTTACGTTACCAAACCCCTGTTGAGCTAACGTATAGTAGGGCACCTGCGACAGTAGCTCTTTGTTCAGTTCTTTGGTCTGAGCTTCGGCATCCATAAGAAGCTTTACGATCATAGCTATCCCGCCAACCGCAGCGGCGAGAGGCCCTAGAATCTTGGCTAACTTGCCCAGTCCCCCCATCATGGCACCGGCTTTGCCTCCTCCCGCCACGCCCCCGGCGAGTTCTTTTTTCATGCTACGTTTCTGACTGGCGTGACGTACCTGTCCCGCACCCGCTTTGGCGAAGCCTCCTGCACCCGTCGTCAAGCCTGAAACGATACCTTGAACGTCTCCCGACAAGGCCGCCTTGATGGCTTGACCTATACCCTTGCCGAGGTTTTTGGGAAGCTCGTCACCGGTCACCTTGTCAAGAGCTTTCTTGTCGTCCACGAAGACTTTTTTCATCTTCTTGGACTGCTCTTCCATAGCGTTCAGAACCGCCGCCTTTTCACGCTGGACCTGAGAAAAGGTCTCCTTCATATACTTCTTTTTCTGCTCGAAAAGCTCTTTATCTCCCGAGGCAGCGGCTTGGAGCATATCGGTGTGAGCGGCGCGCAGATCCTTCATCTTGCCCGCCATCGAGCCGATTTCGTCGCTCATACCCTTGAAGCTATGCCCCAGGACGTTTTCCTTGGCGGCGGACCTTAGAGCCGACTGCACGTGACCAAGGCTGTCTTCGAGGTCTTGAATAGACCCGACCGCATCCTTTTTAGTGACGTCCCCCAGCTTGGTCATCTCGGATTGAAGGCTTTTTACCTTGGTTTGCATCCCCTGGAGACGACGCATAACGTCACCGACGTTATCGTCGAGTGTAAAGGCAATGCCATACTCATCTTTAGCCATCAGGATTACTCGTCGTCAAAGGGAAAATTACCAGACATATCAGGCATTTGGACATCATAATAGTTGTCCATAAGGGTGCCCGAGAGGGGGTGCTCGTTTTTAGGTTGGGGCGGATCTTTCTCATCCAAAATACCCCACTTCCTCATTCGCTCTGCCTTGTCTTCCTCTTCTGCGCCTGCATAGTGCCCGTCTTTCAGGGCCTGACGCCTCTCAGTCTTTTTAACGGCTTCCATAGCCTTGAGAGTGTCCTCATCATAGAATATGACCGGATCTTTAAGATCCTGAGACTCAAATTGCGCGCGGGTCTCGCGTGCCTCTTGAGCTTTACGAGCGGTCTCGGCTTGACGTCGCTTGTAGTTCTCGCGTACACGACGTTCGTGGTCCAAGACGACCTGATCGTGGAAGTCGACTTGACCCTCCACGGTCCTCTTGATCTGACCCAGGAGTTCGTCGGCGGTCTCGTGGGAGACACGTAGCTCGCCATGTGAACCCACGGTGGCGTCTTCAGGGGTTTGTCCCAGGAAGATAGCTTCACGTCTAGCGTGCTCCTCACGGCGCGCCTCACGGTCTTTCGAGTCCAGCTTGCCGATCTCTTTTGAGTGGACTGACGCCTCGAATTTGGAGCGATTCCAGTCCAGTTCGTAGGCATCCTTCGTGTCATCCCTGCGGTTGTAATGAAACCACAACCTCTGGTGCATGTTCAGCCCAAGAAACTCGCTCCCTTGTATCCCTGTCACTCGGGGGTCATTGGGTGACATATTCTTGATGAGAGACCACCTCTGCCTTGAATCGTAGCCATAAGAGAAGGCTTCTACCTGATCAATGGCTTCCAGCGCGCGTCGGTTGATGCGCTGAAGGTTCCCAAGGATCTCTTCTCTGGCCCCGGCAGGTAGGTCCAAAAGAACCTCAACGAACTCCGCCAGAAACGTCTCCCGATCAGACAAGACCGACGTGCGGTTGAACAAGTAGACGCTGTTCGCAATGAAATAGCACTGCTTGAGTTCACGCTCTTCGTTCGGGTCTGAACTATAGGAATAGAGGACGCTTTGCTCATACTCTTTTTGATTCAGCGTCTTGAACACGACGGGGACTCCCCCAATCTCCGCAGGGGAGGTGATGAAGCCCGTGAAGAGCATATCAATCACGTCGCTGTAATCAGGCATGGTCATGGGAGTCTCCCAGTCTTACTGGCGGCGCTTGGGCGAGTAGAAATTAGGGTTGCCCTTGCCCTTTGGAGTTGGGTTAGGGGCGTAGCCCTCCTGGGATTGGGGACGTGTATCCCTGGACAGAAGCTCCCTCCCTTGGTGGGTAGGTAGCACATCACCCTGAGCGTGTTGAGGAGCGTTGGCGATCTGCGTAGGAGCCTGTTCGTTTCGGTTAATGGAGCCCTCACGAACCTGCACAGCCTCCCTGTTCAACGGCTTGCGTGCCTCCCTCTCTTGGTACAGCCTTTCTTGCTCTTGGAGCAGTGCATCCTCGGCGTCCGCAGGGTGCTCCTGACGCTCGGGCTGGTAGGTTACCTCTTCGGGGACCTCTTCGGCCTCTTTCTCGGGCATCTCATAGTGGTAGCCGTCACGCTCTTGCACAACAGGGGTCAAGATGCTATCCTTGATTTCCCGAAGGTCGGGACCTTTCGTCTCGTCTTGAGTCTCTTGAGAGGGCGATCCCGAACCAATGGGAGCGTTCGTGGGCAGGCCCATCTCCTCACGCTGGGCGATCACCTTCGCTTCGAGTTCTGCCAGGACCTCCGCATTGGTCTTATTCTTGAACACAACGCCTTCCTTGGAATTGTCTTCTGCGCGCTCGATAAGCTCCTGAAACTTGTCGTACAGCACCTGAATCATTGAGTCTTCCCACTCACTGAGCATCGCACGAACAAACATGACCTTGCTGATGTGGAGGGGCTTCGCGGGATCGCTGTCATCCAAGACCGAGGTGACGCCTTCAAAATCCATCTCATCTACTCGCATGAGAGAATGACTCAGGGTATGAAGGCGCATGGCGTTAAGCCACTCACCAAGAGAAAAAGAGTCCTCTTTCTCTTGCGCAGCCTCAAAGAGAGGACGAGCTTGCTCATTGCACATAGCCAGTTCGTCCCGTGTGATGGTACGAAGCTTGAAGGTGATTCCTCGGGCCTCGAAGGTGTCGTACTCGTGGCCCAGCTTACGTAGCTTGCTCAAGCCCGACTTGAAATTAGATAGCTTGATAGTGCTCATGATGTCACTCCTCGCGTGCATTACGACCCGTAACAGGATGGATCTATCCCAGTTGGTGTCGAGGTATGGATTTAGGTTGCACCTACCTCGTGTGATAAAAGCATCCTCGCAAAAGAAAACCCCCTAGGCCGTTACAGCTTGGAGGGTTCATTAGGTCTGCCGAGCGGGTCAGATCAGGCCATGACGGGTCATCCATTCAATGTCATCTTCCTCGGTGTGCTCAGGGTGCAGTACGTGGCACATCTGTAGCCGTAGCTCGTACCCAGCACCCCCGTGAGTCAACGCATAAGGGGCGTACACTATAGAGCGCTTCTTACCACCATACGTGAGCCCTATAACGCGGTCGTCTGCTACCCTCTTGAGAGGGTCCTTTGGTCTGTGGGCTTGCAAGAGCAAATGTGACCCGTGAAGCAACTCGGACGCCTTGAAGGGTACTATCCCTGCCTCATCCCATTGAGAGATGACCTCTTGTATGAACGCACCCATGATCTCGGGCTCCACGTAGTATTCGGCATCATGAAAGGTGACCTCCACGTGTTTGACCGTATACCTGGGTTGGAACATCACCTTACCGTACCAGTAGCAGGCCCATGCGAACATGGCCAGTAGTACGGCGGTCATTCCTAGAAGGATACCTACCTCAACTGCCGACGCCACCGCTGGGAGGAAAGACAGTAGGATCACGATTACCCCAGGAATAGACACCAGTAGTAGCGCGGCTTGACGCCAGATGCTCTCCAGGCGCAGTGAAAAGGGGGCCTTCCACGTGTCGGGTGACATCAACTTTTCATCTGACAGGTGTTTGTTTATCTCATCTGAATAAGCCATATCATCTCTCTCCCATTAGTTCTGTGTTCCACTCAAGGGCCTTCTTGTACGCTTTCTCAAGGTCAACTCCGACCAGTTTTGCCAGGGTTGCGAGGGCTTTACTGTGTCGAGTCCAGTCCCTGTGAGGCTTACCCCTCATAGAGTGCCACAGGGAAGCACCGTCGACGATCTCGGAGGTCAGCGTCTTCAAATCGCGCTTATCCAAGGGGGCGTCGTCTTTCTCACCTCGAATGGCCAGCGCCTTGTACGCGTAGGAGTCGCTAACTTCGTCCGAAAGGTAAATCAGGTTTTGATAGACCTCATCACGTACTGCATAGGGTGCGGTGACCGTCGAAGCTTGAGGGGTCATTTGTGCGAATACTCGCCGTGCGACGCGGTGTGCGATATCTTTGGAAGTGTCAGGGCGTTTCGAGTTTGGGTAAGTCATAAAGGCACTCTGACCGGTCTTGGACGTTGAAGGGTTATGCGGCTCGCCAGAGGCAATGTCGCGTGTAGATTTCTTGGACTTGTCTGTGTCGACATGTGTAGGCTTCTGGCCGTTGGGTGACTTTGCCTCTTCACGCTTCTTTGCTTTGGCGGCTTCGGCACGTTCTTTCTTGCTCATGCCTTTGGCGCGGCTCTCATTGAGGCACTTCAACGGATCTTCACCGTCATTGGTCAAATCCTTCCACTTGCCTTCGGGGTCGCCACACGGGCCTACGATATCCCCAGGTTCGTAGGTCTTCTTGGACCCGTCTTCCTTCTCAACAGTCTTCTTGACGGGTGAGATAGCAACCCAGTCTCCGCCTTTGGCCTTGTCTGAGAACCATGTGTTCAACCCGTCTCCCTTGTCAGGGTCGGGTCCAGGCTTTGCGGCTTTGCGACTGTCTACCCATACCCGGAAGGCAACCCTGTACGCCACGGAACCGAGAATAGCGGGACGTTCAAACGTCCTATCTTGGTCAAGGTACGGTACGTACTCACATTGACCCGGCGTGGGCTTGGGAGTCTTGGGAGAGTTCGTCCACCAACAGGACACAAGGCGGGCCTCTTTCCTACGTTGGTCGACTGCAAACACAACAGTGATTCCCGACCTCTGGCCCTCAAATCTGGCGGCTTCGCCATAGGCAAGATCAGTAAGCAGCTTACGTTGCTCCGAGTTGACCTTGCCAGGGTTCTTGACGCGGGCCTTGTACCACTTATCAAACTCAGTGAAGGTGCTTTGTAGCTCTTTGACGGTGACCCCTCGCAGGTTCATTCTGTATTGAGCGTGTGAGGTGAGGAAAATATTCTGAAAGAGGGCCGACTTTGCCTTGACTCTTTGGGGCGGATAGATTAAATCAGCCTCTGAGTTGGAGAGGTCTTTACCTTTCTCCACATCTCGGATAAGGTCCTCTTTAACCCCCTCGGGCAGCCCTTCGAGTTCAATGTCACGAATGATGTGACACGGACCCCCAGGGAGGCCAATGGTGTGAGGCGTCCTCGCGGTCTTTCCTACCGTTAGATACTCCTTTACAGCCTGTTGGGCGAGCATGACACGCTCTACCTTCACAGGGATCTCATCGGCTCTCCAGACGCACTCTTCAGGGTAGCAGTAGGAAGGCTCAACAGGGGTCGTGAAGACCACGGCTACCTTTCTATTTCGGGCTCTTCCCAAGGTAGTTTGTTGCACGCTGGGAATGAACGGAGAGCCTTCCTCTACGGCGTACACGCCTGTAATGAAGGAAGACGCCAGGAGCTTACCCGAGGCTTTGATTGCCTTGGCACCCGAAAGGTCAGTGAAGTGGATATATCGTTTCATGTTCAGTCCTCCGACTTCCAGTCGCCGCCGAGGTCATTGTAAACCTTGACTGCCCAACCATTTGAATAAGCGCTGGGGTGCTTTTTGAATCCTGCCCCGTCGTTGGGTGCGTCCCAGGTCTTGTCTCCTACAGACAGACTGGCCCTGTCACCCTTGACAAGCTCTTGAGTCTTCTCCCAGAGGTCAGGTTTGGTAGGCTTGTTCTCAGCGATCATCACACGGAGGGCGACTCGACGTGCCATCTGACGCGTTCTTTCGAGCATCACACGTGCCGCAACCCTCTGGGATATACGGGCTTTCTTGGGCATAAAGTAATCTCCGTAGCCGAAGTCGTAATAAAATTCGCCGTCTCCGTAATCTTCGACGTCCGAGTTATCTTTGGCCTCTTCAATGATATCTTCTACAAAAGCATCACTCGCTGCCGAGTAGGAGAACCCATCCCAGTAAGAGATGTAGCTAGAAGGAATCTTGTCCTCAACGTAAAACGCTCCGCCCCTGGAGTCTCTGGACCCTTCCTCATCGTCGTGCAAGGTGACCGAGCGAGGCAGATTGACCTTGAGGGCTACGGGGATAAGCCCGTCATCCAACGGCGTGTCTGAGCCTGCCTCCGCCATGTCCCACAGCTTACCAAACCAGAATCCTACGGACTTGAAGTCACAAAGAAAAACGCGGCCTGACGAGTGCCCTTTGTAAGCACCCCCAAAGTTGGAAGACCTCCCAGGCTCCAACCCAGAGGAGGAGATCCCGTCAAGATTACGGGCATACGTAACATGGTACAACACGTCTTCGGAAGATGTCTTGCTCATGACTTGACTCCATACTTCAAGTGGCGAATGAGCGCTCGTTGTGCGATCTTGGTGAGCTTGATGATAGGAGTGCCTAGAGACTTGCTCATACCAAGTGTTCTGCCCATACGCCATCGCGCAATTGGGTCAAGCCTTTCGGGATGCACCATGAACTCTACAAAGGTCTCCGCGAAGTCCTCTTTGATGTTGGTCTTGCCGTACTCAGAAGGTATACCCAGAGCGTTCAAGGCATCGTCGACTGACGTATCTTCCTTACGGATTCTCTCCACTATCTCATCGGTCAGGTACACTGGATACTTCACATCGTAGCCGAAGATGCGACGTGCCTCCTCGATCCTATCTTGGGGGTACACTTCACGCTTCTTGCGCAACACTTCCTCGGGGTAAGTGTAGTAGCCACCTGACGGGTAATCCTCTTCAAACGCTGCCATAGGGTCTTTGGCGCGCTCAAGATGCTTTTTAACCTGGGGGAAGAGCCTGATGTTCTTTGTGCTCTTCATCACCTCACGGGTCAAAAGATACCCGACGAACCTGAGCCGTTCCATACCCTGGAGACTTGCTCCCACCGCGTTGGGGTCCCAACCCGCTTGCTCGATTTGAACGGCATAGGACTTGCTCTGTTCTGGAGAAATTGTGAACAGGTGAGGCAAGTCTTTTCGGGCCTTCTCGACGAAATCCCAACCCGAATCCCAAAAGTCTTTGGCTTCTTTGGGGAGGACATCAAGGTGTATGTAGTGCCCAAACTCGTGAATGAAGACTTCGGCAAGCCAGTTCTTCAAAAACCTGCCCGTTATTCGGGCTTTGATGGAATGCTCTCGTAAGACGATCTGCTTCCTGCCTGGGTTGTAACTGGCGGCTGCTGCCATCTCTTTTTGGGTTCGCTCGTTCGTAATATGTAGAGTGTCGCGGGTCATTATGACTTCGCGGAGTCCCTGGTAGAGAGTCTTGCTCATGCCCCTACGTTTGAAGAGGTCCAGAACCCACGATAGTGCGTCAAGGGTCTTTCGAACCTCTTGCTCCGTGTACCCTGAGACTTCTATTTTCAGTCCCTTCCAGGTGAATTTCTCTTCGAGAGTAGAGCCTTCGGGCTTGCGGAGTTTACTTTCGCACCATTCCGTGTACTTATCCACCTCTCTCAAAGTCTTCAAGTACGTCCGGGTGAGGTCACTGTCGCCACCTCTTTCGTTCACTGTCTGGATAAGATTGCGTGCGGACTCACGTATCTTTTCAACCAGCTTGTAAGCCTCATTGTTTGACTTGGGACCGAAGTTTTGGTTGAGGTAGATCCTACCCTTCCCCTCAGAGGGAAGGAACGTTGCAGAGTCAATCATGCTCCCAGGACTTTCCGCCAAGGCCATCAGGACAAGCGAAGGCTTACCAAACCCGTCTACGAGGTTGACTACCCCTTCTGGGTCATGAGCACCACGAAGGAGCACCACGACATCTTTCCAGTTTTCAACGCGCTCTTTATAAGCAAACAGATACTGATCTTTCATGAGGGGTTCTCCGGTTTAAAGTAGCGAGCCGCCACACGCACAGCTATCGAAGAGGTTTTTTGGCCTTCCAGATACGACTCTTGTTTACACGAAGGTGACCCTGGATTCTTGTGCTCACAATAAATGCTCCACGCCAGGGACCATGCGAAGGATTCGTCTTTGCCCTCGTCCTCGAATTTCTTGACGTATTCTTTGACCTTCTTTGGCACGTTCTTTGCAGTCCTGTCAGACGATTTACGGTTCAGGAACCAGTGGCCCATGATGAGATCTTTGATGTGTCTGGGGGGAGTAACCACGCGGTCGAAGTAATGTGACCCCAGGTCACCTGCCCAGTCAGCCTCAGTGTCGTCTGCGACCATCGTGACGAACACATCGTTGTAGAGGTTTTCGACAAGATAGCCGTATTCCCACCTACCGTTCAGCTTATCTTTGAACGTGACGAACTGTCCTGCATAGAACACCTTCTTTTCTGTCTTCATATGGGGGACGTCTTCCGTGACCGTGACGATCGCCGGAATGTGGGAGAACCCTGCCTCAAGAGAGGCATTGTAGCGGTGTATACCGTCAGTGATGGCGTATTTGTAGCGTCCGTCTTGACGGGCCAACTTGACCGCAGGTAAGGCAACGTTGTCCGCCAAACCCTCACGAAGCCTCTCAATGCGGGAGGGCTTCCAGACCTTTTGAGGTTCGATCTCCGAGAGGGGGACGATGTGAAGCTCTCTCCAAGAGTACCAGCCGTACTCTTGAGCCTCGGCAAGCTCCCGCTTGGGGTCCCGCTTCGTCTTACGGGCAGCGTCCGACTTGTCTAGTTTGTAGTGACGTTTGGAGCCGTACTTGGAGCGGTACACGGCTTGTGCTTCGAGCATGAGCTTGAGAATGCTCTGTGCTTCTTTCTCATCATGGAGAAGCTTCGTGAGTAGGCGTTGATCGCGTGAGGTGTCAACCCCTGCGTCTTCTTTTCGCTCAATCGTGTCTCGGACCTCTTCAAGCCGGTCTTGTACGTCCTCAAGCCCGTTCTGAGCTACCTGAACCATCTTGGTAGTCTCACGTCCTGCTACACGTTGAGCTATGGTAGAGGTCTTGTCTTTTTTGTCCGCAGCTTCCATCTGGCCCTTGACCTTGTTGGCCCACTTCTCCCCTGGTGCGCCCCCCCATAGCAAGTCGCTCACGTACATGTTGGAGTCAAGCTGTTCGTCTCTCTTGGTGAGCTTTCGAGCTTTGGCGATGTTCTTACCGTGACGGGCGAAGAACCCTGTCATCTGCCCGATCACCTCGGGACTGATCGTGTCCCTGTTCTTGAGGTTCGTCGCACGTTGTACCCCTGAGCCTATTCCGGCGTCTGAGGCTTCCTCTCGGTCCAGACCGGCCTTATCCCCCGTCTGCTCTTTACGAAGCTCCAGGCCGCGTTCAGCCGCCTTGGCGACGCTCTTGGGGGGCTTGAAGTCAATGTGTGAGTATTTGTCTGGTGCGGCGTTGACGTGAAACATATAAGGTCTCTTCTGAGGGGGGGGGTCAAGGTCTTCTCTTACAAGGGACACAAAAAGAAAAGCCCCAGGAACTAACCTGGGGCTCTTGAAGACGGTGACTCGAGTTCATTTGAGGGTAACGTAGACCTCGATGTTGTCCTTGTCTCCGACGTCCATATGGATGGATTTGATAAAACTTTTGTGCTCGTCAAGATAACTTGAAATCACCTCGTCAGCGCGACTTAGCTCTCGGTCGACCGCCTCATCGTAGAACCCCTCGTCAGGAAGCTCGTCATCATACCAATCGTCCTCATCATCCTCACCCCAGCTATCGTTGGAGTTATAGCTCTGGGGAAGGTTCGACCTGTAACTGCCTGCAAGGGACTTGGGACCTTCTATATCGACCCTAACTCGACTAGAGTTGTAGGTGTCTAGACGGGTAAGAGCGCTTCTTAAGTCCTCTTGGATGAGCTTCAACACATAGGCGGGGTCTTTCATGCGAGCAGCCTGTTCGGCTTGTTCTTTTTGAAGTTCTTGCTCCCTACGAACCCTCTCCTCTTCCTTACGAATCTGGTCACGATACTTTTGGACCATACTATCATCCCACTGAGCGCCCCACCAAGTGATCTCTAGGAACAAATCCCCTTTGTATACGCCCAAGTCGTCGACTTGAGACGAGCACTCGCCTGGAACCGAATAAAGCTTCTTGACTACCTTATTCATCGCCTGGACCTCGGAACTGCCTGGATTCAAGCTTCCGACCCCTTTGATAATGAACATGAGACGAGCCCAGTTCTGCTGTTCCTCCCCATCTCCCTCAACCATGCCACCTGTACTGCTCCGATCAACCTCGAAAGCCCCTGCGGGTAGAGGGGATCGAAGGACATGTTCGAGCAAGGTCTTGAGCTTACCAGTAGCAGCGTGCTTCAGTGCGAGTCTGTATTTCCGGTCAAAGGCTCTCTTTTGAGCTTTCTGAATGCCCTTCTTACGGTCCAGTACGTCCTCTTTAAAATACAAAGGACGTCCCATAAAGTCGATCTCTAAAGGCTCCACTTCAGGGCTTGCAACCCTGTCCAGAATAGGACGAAGGTGTGGTCTAAGTTCAGGGTTAGTATGACCCATCTTGATAAGTTGGCTGGCTAGCTAGTTTGTTCATTGTATGCTCTTAAAAAAGGAGAGGGGCTATTACTAGCCCCTGGGATATCTATAGAATCTTCTAAGGTGTACGTGCCCTTCTTTGCCCTCATCCGTAGCTGAAGGGAATGTAACAGTACCACAGGTGATGAACGTCGTCAATACGGATACATTCAATACCCTGACGAGCGAGGTTGGCGGCGTCGAAGCTAGGCATGGTCGTCAGAAAGCCTCGTCCGAAACGCTGGCCGCGCCTGTCGTGACTCGCCACACCGAAGACGATGGTGTTGTTGCCCATAGTCACGGTGTCTCGGAAGTCACCTAAGTTCATGGGTCGGGAATCGTTCTGGAAGATACCCCCGGTGTTCGCCGGGAAGTAGCCACGGCCTACGGCCATTTGGGCCTCTGGAGCCTCATGGTCGAAATGAGACATCCAAGTGTTCACCTTCGAGCGCGTTGAAGAGTTGAGCGACAGGTCATTGAGCTTAAAGTCTGTGGCCGCTGAAGTCTTCGTGATTGCGTCCAGTACAGGACGAAGATGAGGACGAAGCTCAGGGTTAGTATGCCCCAGGCGGATCAATTGTGAAGAGAGTTTGTCCATGTCAGGTTCCAAGAAAAAGAAAAAGAAAGAGGGATAGGATTACCCTACCCCTCTTTTAATAGAGAAAGATTATAATAAGGAGATCAGAAGGTAGGAACGCCCACGCCCGAACCATAACGGAAGGAACCGCCAGTGACATCCGAGAAGGGGTTGTTACCTGTGGACTCAGCGTCGCTCGCAAGCTGGCCGTAAGTCGAAGTACCGTCTACGATGTCAGACACCATAATCTCAACGCTCTCCTGAACCTCGGCGCCATCCGCCGCGAACTCATGACTGTTGGAGGTCATCCAACAGGCTTCAAAGAACGTCAGGAGGGCTTCGTTTGTACCATCCGAAGCGGGAGCGACCTGCTTGGGCACAGAAGCGTTCGTGGCAATACGCGAGAACACAAGCTCGTGCTTGATGTCAAACGGCCACTGGTGATGCTTGAGCGAACGGACAAGTCCGTCGACTCCTCCAGCGTAACCAAAGACTTGGTGTGCGTTGGCGAGATAGAGGAGAGTACGGGTCACACTCAAGGTAATAGGCTCTGTAACCCCTGGGACAAGCTCTGCTACCTGATCGCCGTAACCGATACCACGTGTGGCCTCGACGCTACGAGAATCACTCACGGAGAATGACGCCATAACGCCAACCTGAGAGAAGGCCGCGTTATCGTGTGCCACCGAGAAAATTTTGTTCTTTTGACTGACCACGACTCGCGTATTGGGAGTGGTGCCGCGTCGGTAAATGTACGAATCGTTGTCGCGCATGATGCAATCCTATGCGAAAATGAATTGGATTTAAGGGCATCAACTTCTTCAACATCAACCGACAGACACACAAGGGTCCGAAGAGCTTTTAGGTTTTAGCCGGTAACTACCTTCCACATAAGAGGAATCTCAACTAAAGATATCAGAGCTTGATCGGAGCAAGAAGCTTGCTCGCAGGCACGACCTTTTTGAGAGCACGCAAGATGTGGTCATCAGACTGCACGAGCGTACCTTCTGTAACCTCAATCTTACCACGAACCCATTCGGCCATGACCCTGCCGCCCATTCCTACCTTAATAAGCTTGGAGCCATCGGTCATAAGAGCCTTGCCCTGCAACGGGTGGTGGTCGATGAAGGCTGCGATCACACCCTTGTCTGTGGTAGACAAGGAAGCCATAACAGGAGCCCTGTTTTCGACGACGTGAGGCGCTTCGCTCATCTCGTCTGCCCAGTACCCAGGCGTTTCGACTGTGTTGTCGACGCGGTACGAAGGGGCGACCGTGTTGTGCGAGTCGAAGTTGGCATCCGAAAAGTAGCCGGGGATCTCATACCCTGCGGCGTCCACTTCCATATCAGCCTCGGCTTCCTCTTCCATCGCATCGGACATCAGGTAGTGTTGCTCATCCATCTGCCAGCCGGAGGTGACCGCATCGGAGTTCTGACGGCGAGAGGGGTAGAACGTCTCATTCTTGGACTGATCTCCGTAGAGTCCATCCATCTGACGCATCACCTCTTCGAGGGTCATCTCGGAGCGTCCTGCGATCACGTCTTCAAGAGCATGAGCAGTTCTGGCCCCGCGCGAGAAGTAGTACGTAGAGTTGTCGCTCTGGTTGCCGTAGATACCGTCTACAGCCTCTTGGACTTGCTCATAGGACATCTCCCCCCAGGGTGTCTCCATTTCATCGCCCTGGCGCAAGAAGGCGGCGACCTTGGGGTCACGTCCCGATGCTGCCCTGACGTTTTTGCGGGAGAAGTAGTACGTAGAGTTGAGAGACTGATCTCCATAGATGCGATCAACTTCCTTCTCTACCTCTTCAAGAGAGGGCATGATGTTTGCTTCCATTTGAGATTCGATAGACTGGAGAGCCTTACGAATCTGGAGCTTCTGAGCGGTAGAAGCCTCTCTGGAAGAAGTGAACCCCTCCAGTGCCGCAATCTTTGACTGAATGCGGGCCTTACGCTTGAGGGAAGCTGTTCTCAAACGAGCGACCTTCGACTCCAATGTGCAGACCGAAAGAGCGAGTTGTTCTAAATCATTCATGGGTGGGACCTCGTAATGAGCCTCTTCTGAGGCGTATATGGCATAAATCAACTTCAAATCCCCAGGCAAGAGGACTCAAGCGTTCACACCTTCGAGGTCTATAGAAGCATTACAAGTTTGACTCACCACATACACGGGCAAGGGCGTCGCATTGTGCCGTGTAGGTCACCACAGGGACTCGGATAGGAGAGTATCCCGAGTGCTTGGACCTGACCCAGTACCGCACGCGGATTTCGTTGAGGCCCTTATCAAGGTCGATTCCCAGAGCCTTTGCCGTCCCATAGCTCATATCCATGACACCACGGTATCTACCCGGACGGCGCTTGAACCACTCCCCTGCAAGCCACTGACCCCCTTCGCGACGCTTGATGAGGTAGCCTCCCTTACGGCGAAACATGGCCGCCCAGCCCCCACCCGCACGGTCATACAGCTTGGCACCGTAAGGTCCCCTATCGTTCACGCGGCAATACGTCCAACGGCCAGAGTTCACGTCTTCAACGATCACAATCATATGCAAGGGAAGATAGCGCGAGGCACACGTCTGGTCTTTTGGCCTGAACGTCTCACCCGTAGCCGTGATGTTACCGTGCATCCCCTTCTCTCCGGCACCATAGAATGAAGCGAGGCCCTGATGCTGAACCGGAGGAAGCTGATACGTGTACTCGACAGGAGGCT
>Ga0306866_1000188_pt1 | contig 23510 bp, 51 predicted proteins | sample AntRauTorckE5432_FD_190450 | JGI IMG/M metagenome (GOLD analysis project Ga0306866, IMG submission 190450) | Saline lake microbial communities from Rauer Islands, Antarctica - Metagenome Torckler E5 #432 (v2) (version 2) | ecosystem: Environmental > Aquatic > Non-marine Saline and Alkaline >...
AATTATGAATCAGATATTGATATGCTTTTTATTGCAGTTTGTGTTGTTTATACCATTCTATTTTATTTGGAAAAACGACTGCCAAAAGATAGGTAAAGACAACTTAGCAGTAAGTTTGAAGGAAAGATTTTTGTATTGGTTACTTCTCTGCCCAATTTGGTTAATTGGAATAGTATCGTAGCTATTACACACAACGTTTTGTGTATGGCACGTTGCGGATTAATAACTAAACTTAACAAATAAGAAAATGGAAAATTTACAAGACTTAATTAAATTTTTAAAAGACAAAGGATTAGAACATCACAAAATTAACATTGATTTACTATGTGGGATAATCGAATACTTTGCAGATAAACAACTGCCAAAGCAATGTGATATACACGTTGTTGTGAAATCGTTTACTGCGGAGGAAGTAGTAAATGAATTAAAAGAGAACGAAACTTTGGATGATGCTATAACTTTTTTTAATAGCCAAAAGTAGCATCATATGTTTTACAACGTGTAGGCTATGTGTAGTGCCGACCTTGATAAATTACTACACTAACAAGTAAATAAAAAATTATGAGTAAAGAAAAAGAGATTTTAGAAAAGCACAAGGCATTACATATAGGTGGTGTTAGCGTTTCGTTACCCTCGATTGAGAATGCTGGAATTATAGCAGTAGAAATATCTGAAATAAATGACGAAATGTCAGCACAAGAGCAAGCTTTTTTTGTAGCTGGGTTTCAAGAATGTGTAAAATACTTGAATTTACAAAGTAATGAACGCTAACGTGCCGATTGTATGGCACGTTGAGGCACGAAATGGGCTATACAATGTGTTAGCCATCTGGTGCGGAATTGAAAAAATAAAACTTTAATAAATAACGAAATGGAAGCAAAAAATTTACGAATAGGAAACTTGGTAGGCATTGAAGAAACAGCCCTACACGCTGATGGATGTAATCATTTAGAAGCAATATTTGAAATTGAAGAACTTAAAAAAGATGTAGTTCAATTCAAAGGTTATCATACTGGCGAATACTATAAGGACTTGAAAGAGCTGAAGCTAAATGATGGTTTACTTTCTCTTTATGGTTTTAAGCGTTCAAGTGATAATCTGATTTACTTACCAATACCACAAATTAAATCTGAAATTCACTTTGAAAGACACGCTTACGGAAATGTGATAACCTTACAAAGTAGTGTAGGGATGTTTATTCCAAATGACATTGAGTTCTTCCACGAATTACAGAATTTATTTTTTGCGATTACAGGAACGGAACTTGAATTAACACACGAACATAGCACTTGTGGGTAACGTTTGGGCTATGAATAGTAAAACCCTTTTTTAGCGTGGGGTTAGAAATACGCTGATTTAATTAAATATATAGTAAAATGAGTGATTTAAAAGAGTTGGAAAACGAAAGAAACCAACAAGAAATGAGGATTCGTTGTATTGATTATGCAACTAGAGTCGTAGGAAAACCAGAGTATTTAAATACTAATGGTAAATGGGAAAAGCAACAAGAAGACGTTGTTAAAGTTGCAAAACAGATATATGAGTTTGTAAAAGGCTCGTAATTTGTAGCGGTGCGGTGGCAAGGGTTTTATTATTTATAGCCCTTGTTACCAAATCGTTTTAATTAGTAATTGATAACAATTATTCGTATATTTATAATATGAAAAAATGTAGTAAATGCCTAATTGAAAAAGAGATTAATTTATTTAATACAACGAAGAAAAAATTAAATAAATTAATAGTAACAGACAGATATAAAAACTCTGAATATAAAATTGAAAAAGTAAACGGAGCGTATGGGCTAAAGCATAAAAGCGGCTTATACGTTGACTTATGCGATGGCGTACATAGATGGAGGTATGGTAGTAAGTATACTAAAGATTGCTTTAGTGGGTTGGGTGATGTAATAAGAGTATTTAATTTTTGCGTACCAATAATTGAACCTATAAATATTGAAAAGGTGTACTAAGTCTAATGCACTACAACGTTTTGGATATGGCACGTTGCTCTCACTAACTTTTATAAAAAAAACAATGAATTGGATAAAATACATATTTAGTAAAAAATACAGAAAGCAATGTGCTATATCTGGTGTTGTAGGTAGTATTACTTGTGGCACGCCAGACGAAAAGGGATTTGCGGATTTGTACTTGGATGGAAAAGAAACAAATACACAACTATTCTTATGGGACAAGAAAGAGGTTGAGGAATTGCAAGAAATTGGTAGAAAAATACACGAAGAAAATAGAAACAAGTAATATTACCTACAACTCGCAAAGCATAAGTTCCGTGGATGCGCAGCATACACATAAGGAACGTTAGCTGCGCACTATGGCACTTATGCCTTGTTAGCTATCTGTATGTATCGTTAACTCGTTGAATTGAATAAATATTAACCTAAGATTGTCGTGCGTCAGCTTGCTTTGCGAGTTAGTCTACAATAAGCAATCTTTAAAACTATTAAAATTATGAAATTAGCTGTAAATGTAATGTGCATTAGTTTAATGGCAATTGCCATATACTTACAAATGCAAAAAGACACTGACCTTAGAAAAGTCATTATGTTATTATGGACTGCCTTAATATTAGATGGGATAGCAAATGTGCTGTAATAATTTTACTGGTTTGATTGCGTGGCTCGATGCCTATTGTAGACTAACGTACCGTATAAGATTAAGCGATAGCGACCCGCAGGGTTAATTTTATACATTGTTATTATTAGTGCGGGTTGATTAATTATAAATTTATAAATAAGATGAAAAAAGAAAAGACAGTAGCAATTAAACCCCCAATAGGATTAATACCCAAATGGGTTAGAGAAAGAGAAAGACTTAATGAAATAAGAGAAGCGATAGTAAGATACTATGATGCTGAAATGGGAATACCAATTAAATGGGTTGAAGAATATAATGAACTTATTAAATTAACGAAAGTCTAGCATTAATTATAACGGCTACGTGTAACCGTAGTTGCGTGAATTAATAACAAAACTTAATAAATAAGAACAGATGAAAATAACAGAGATTGAAAAATTAAACCAACTTGTATCAAGAAACGATATGACTGGAACTGAAAAGGTAGAATGGTTAACAGACTTCATAGATAAGTACGTAACCGAGCAATTACGGTTAAACGATGTTAGCAACCGAAGGGAACTGTTAATTGACCTTTTGACAAGCCTTGAAAAAGGTGGTGGTAATAGATTTGTAAGTAAAGAATGGATTGCGGACAATTACTTACAGGGCAATTAATTGTTGCTAACGTGTTGTATATGGTTTGTGGCTTTTTCTGCCATAAAATATATACTGTGTTACCTGACTGGTGCGATTGATAAACCTAAACTTTCATTAAGCATTAAATAAGTAACTATTTATTTTTGAGCGTTGGCAAATTAATGAGGTACGAATTAAAATATTTACAAAATAATTAAAATAATTTGCTTTTTTCTTTGTGTATTACAAAATAAGTTATATATTTGTAGTGTAAGAAACAAACATATAAAACAAATATTATGACAACTTTAATTAAATACACAAAAACAGAAAACCAAGAATCTAAATTATTAACTCTTGCTTTTTCTGAAAACTTTAAAAGAGTAACTTCAAGACCGACTTTAACAAATAAAAACCTATTAGTTAGATTAACAGATAGTTTTGGAAGAGAAAGTTTTAATGAATTAACTCCACAAGGTAAATTAATCAACACATTAATTTGGTTTTAAAATGGCATACATATATCTAAATAAAGAAACTGCTAAATATAGATTATTTGGCAGTTTACCTGTAATGTGTAAAGAATGTGATTTAGATTATACACATTTTCAATACGCATTTAGAGATAATAAAACGGAATACGAAAACGATACTTTAAAGATTATTAAAGTTGCACTTGAGAGAGGTGGGAAAAAATAAATAGTTACGTGTAGATAAGCAATGACTTTTGAATTAAGCACGAACTTTAGCACTTGCAGGTAACGTTTGTGTATGACACGTTGCTCTCACGGAATTAAATTAACAATATAAAACTTAGAAATAATGACAGAAGATAATAAAAACGCAGAAAAGCAATGTGATATACACGTTGTTAGAGAGAGTTTATCATTAGGTAATTTTACTATAAATAAACCGAAAGAATGGGCGTTAGATGAAGTTGAATTGGAAATAAGAGATTATGACTACGACTCCACTAAAATAAATGTTGATGATTTAAAGATACTTAGAAATTATATAGATGAGATACTTAATTCTCTCTAACGTATGGCGGTATGAGTAGTTGCGGATTAATAACTAAAATTAGTAGATATGTACATAGATAAAAAACTTATTAAAATACTCGAAACACATCGAGGAGAAACGATTGATGTAAACTTTGCAATAAGCCTTATAAAAACCATTGCAGAAGAACACGAAACAGAGCAATTACTTATACCACGTGTTAGCAACTGTGTGGATTTAGAACGAGAACTTAAAGTTACAGAACAGTTGTTAGCAGAAAGGCAAAGAGTATTAGATGCCATTCCAGAATGTAAAAGCCACGGAAGTTGTGTACCTCACGCAATAGACTGGATTGAAGAAATGAAAGCAAAGCATTGTTGCTAACGTTTTGGCTATATGTAGTGCCACATTGAATTAATTACTACACTAACAGATAAAGATAAAATTATGAGTAAAGAACAGAGTTTAGAAGATAAAAACAAGGCATTACATATAGGTAGTGTTAGCCACCGTTTATCTCAGGCTGACCAAGATGAGCTTCAAAAATGTAAAGATTCACCTGTTTACTTCTACAACAAATATGTTAGAAAAGAAGGGCAAAGAGAATTAACCAAAGCTGAATATGAAGCCTTTGTTAAACAGGTGGAGTACCAAAGAAATATGCCGTTGAAATTAAGAAGCCACTATAAAGACAGAATTTCAAACGAGGGAGAAAGTTGAGTAGGCTTATTACCTACAACGTTAAAATATATGATTAGTAGCCGTAAATAAGCGACTACCAACCGAATAAAAACTAAATTAATAAACACACAATAGCCTTTAAAAAGACCAATACGCAGGCTATTAATTATATATAGTGTTGGCAGTAGTTATTATGATTAAAGACGTAGAAAGTTTAAAAGCAGAAAGACCAGATTTAGTAGAGTTTTTTGAAAAAATGACAAAAGAAGAACTACTGAAACAATGTTATTTAGAATGCCTTGACGCTGTAAATATGGAAGACCGAGTTGCTTTATTTATGGCTGAATGTACTAACAATATGAGTAAAACCAATTATACATTAGGAAGCCTTATTAAATGTGCCAAACGTTGATGCAGATACAGAAACTGCAATAACAAATATGAAAATACTAAATCTATTAGTTGATTTAAGAGCAGAAGCCAAGCAATTAATTTTATCTGGTGTTGTAAGTAGTTTTTTAGATAATTTAAAAGACAGCGACTCTAAGGTTTTAATAAATATGCAGATAGCTAATAAAGAAAAATTCGCTAATTGGTGTGAAAAACATAAATACGCTGGCGTAGATGATGAGTGGGATAATGACTTATTATTTATAAAAGAAGTTGTTAAGTATGCCGAAAGTAAGTTAATCTAAAATATTACTTACAACGTTAAGTGTATGGCAAGTAGCCGATTTAAGCACGGAAGGAAGTAAATAAACAGTAATTAATAATTAGGCAAATAGTTTTAAAAAGACCCTTAATACGGCTATTTGCTATACATAGTGTTATAGGGCGTTTATTTATTATGAAATTAAAAGACTTAAAAAAGAAACTCAACAAATTGAGCAAAGAACAACTAGAGCAAGATTTTATTGTTATTGCTCAAGAAAGAACACTTAGCGGCCACGGAGAAGCGAGAGTTTCTAATGCTAATTTGATTAATAGTGGTGATGATGACCCTTGTGAATTAGTAACAAAACAATCATTAATTGATGATGATTATGACAAAGAAGAGATTGAAGAAATGGAATTAGTTATTCGCAAGGGTCAATTTTATGTAGAGTTGCCTTAATGCCCTATAACGCTGAGTATAAGAAGCGTTGAGAGGCACGAACAATGATTTTTATACATTGTTGTATGGCGAAGCGAACTGTTAAAAAAACTTAAACGAAATGAAAATAGAAACGAAAGAAATTTATAAATGTGAACACTGTAATAAACTTTACCAATTAAAGAACTGGTGTTTATTGCACGAGAAAAGTTGTAGTAAAAACCCTGATAATGATAGGGCTTGTTTTGGATGCAGACACTTGACAAAAAAAAGTGAAACAATATACTATGATACTTACAACGGTGAAAGTACAAGTAAAGTAGATTTGCTTTACTGCAATAAATTAGACACTTTTTTGTACCCACCAAAAGTAGAACACAAAGGTAATATGTATGAAACTAATTCGAAAGAAAACAAGCCTATGCCACGAACCTGTAAAGTTTATGATGATGAAAGCACAAACCTTGACGAGTTTTTTTAATTACATACAACGGATTGTATAAGAGCCGTTATTTTCAATGGCTTTTATACCGTGTTACCCGCCGTTTTTCTTATCCAAATGTTAAAGTTTAGGTATTTACATAAAATATGTTGATTTTTATTTGTATAATTTAGGTAAGTACCTTATCTTCGTAAGGTAGAAGGGAATTAACCTCGATACTAAAGAATAGAAATTATGACAACTGCAAAACAATTGTACTCAAGAACAGTAAACGAATCTTTTAAAGGTTTAAATTTCTCTTATGTTTGCGAATACACTAAAGAAACAATAAACGAAACTATAGTAGAGGAAATATTCACTAATAATTTCCAATGTGAAAGCTTTGCTATTTACAGTGTAGAGTTCATAGCTGAAAACTTAAAGTAAAATTTAGTGAAGATGAAAGACAAAAACTATTTATACGAAATGTTTAATGGCACTTGTACTGATGATGGTAACGGTGATATTGAAACTTATGAGAATTGGCTTGAAAGACAACTTTTAGCAAGGATTGACAGAGTCGACAATTCATTGAAAGTTGGTATGCAAACCTTTGACTTATGCGACTGCCCTTACCAAATAAACGCTTGGATTGAGAAATATAATATACAAGCAAATAACATCATATCTATAAACCAAGATAGCAAACAAGTAGTGTTGTTTTACAAAGCTTTTAATATATAATTATGACAATCCAAGAAGTAAAAAAAGAACTCGGCTATGTCGGCATCAGTTAGGCCGAGTTCTTCCAATATGCGAACGGCAACAGTTATGCTACCAGCGCACGAAAAGAAAAGTTAGACCACGGAATTATAAAAATGTTTCTGAAGTGTAAGGAACGTTTCTTAAATGGCGGGTAACGGTAAGTATATGATACGGTTTTATTTTTCTTAAAACTGGATTATATACATTGTTATGCTCCGTGTTGATTTATTGAACGATATTGTTGATTTGAAACATTTTTATAAAACTGTATATTTATATATAAACTATTATGAGTGAAGATATGAGAAAAATGATTGATAAAGTTAAGAATTTTAAGCAATTTGTAAACGAGAATGTTGTTAATAACATTTACACAAATAAAAATGTGAATATTGGTGATATTTTTGAAGAACATTTAATCTACACATACTCCCAAAAAATACACCATACCTATGATGATTTCATTGATGGTGACTTGGGTGAAAGAATAGAAGAAAGTAATAAATATATTGTTAAAAGTGTCAATATCTCTGAAATAGAAATAGATGAATTTCAAATAGATGAAAGTCTTGTTGAGGAGTATATTGAAGAATATCAGAAAAATGGTACATATCCACCAATAATTTTAGATGGTGATTATAGAATAATAGATGGTACACATAGAGTTAATGCATTAAATGATTTAGGTATTAAAAATGTAATAGCATTTGTTGGATTGTAATTTGAAACACTGAACTAAGACATGGGGCATAACGTATGGTTATATTATTAGTTATTTACCGATTAAATTAAAAAATATGAAACTTAAAAAGACAAAAGGAAAAAAGCATAGGCACATGATACAAGGACTGCTTGGTGTCGTTGACGGATTAATTAGATTAATTACCTTTGGGTGCTTTTGGTCTGACCTACAATATACTTATATAGTAAAAATGTTAGGTAAATAATTAATTATATAACGTGTTGTGTGCTTTTTTAATTGCACTACAACTACTGTATATAGTTAATAATACCAAAGCACTATGACCACAATATCAATCATTTACGATTTGAAATGGCGTTATATAAAACTTCATTACTATCAATGGACTACTTGTGGTAAATTAATAAATACACGTACAGGAAGAAAAATTAAAAAGACTGTAAATGGTCGCTCGATAGGTTATTGGATAAAAGGTAAATTTATTACATTAAACAACTTAAGAACTCAATTAGAAATTATACCAAAAGAAAAATTACTATTTTAAAATAACCTGGTAATAATTTGGTAGTTAAATAAATTAACCTTATATTTGTACTAAAACATATATTATGGATACTTTAGAATTTAATACAATTAAAACAGTTGGAACCATCAACAAAGATGATAAACTTCAAAAAGTTTATCTTAGTAAGTTTGGTTCTTACAACGCATCACAACTTTCTCAACAAGCTAAATCAAATCAGTTAGCTGAGACAGCAATCGAATTCCTTAAAGAGGTTTTCGAAAATGTAATATCACAACAAGATGAGTTACGTGATATCTATAGCAATATTCCAGAAGAAAAAATCCCACGAAGATATGGGAAAAAAGCAATTGAAGCTGATATTAAAAAGCAAGGTGGTCTTGTGTTACCTATTCAACGATATATGCTTAATATGGCTACCCTTAAAGCCCTTCAAGGTAACTTAGCATCAAAAGGTGTGTCAGATATCTTTAAAGGTACTCAGAAGCTCTCTAAACAAGATTTAGCTGATGCTAATGCAGCATTTCGTGATTTTGAAAATAAAGTTAAACATATTACTAAACGTAAGAAGTAAGGTTGAACAATGGCTTAATGATGGTTTTCTAACTGAAAATGATTTATGTTAAAATTCTTGTGAGGTATATAATAAAGTCTTATCTTTGTATTGAACAACAAATAGAACTATTATGAGACCAAAAGTAATTAAGACATTTAACCAAGCACCGACTAAAGCATTAGCAAATAAAATGAATCTAACTTTCGATAAGGAGTTTGGATATTGCATATCAGATGCATACAATGATGATAAAGGTTATCCAATACCAAGTTATATCACAGTAGGATTTAGAGTATTTGGATTGAAATATTTTTCTGGGTGTTTTAACCCGTTCCTAGTTGAATATTTAAATGAAGGTTTTAGTTTCACTAGTTCTTATTCAAGTGATAAGCCACAAGCAATATTTACTGCGAATTACACACCAGAAGCGATGCAGATATTAAGAAAAAAGTTTCCGAAATTGAATAACTAAAATGTAAGTTGTGGGTATCTACTTAAACCCTCGTTTAGAATTCTGAAAATAAGACTACCATATATTTGGTGGTCTTATTTATTTTCCTTATCTTTGTATTGAACAAAACAAACAGAGAATATTATGACAACTCAAGCAACACACGTAATTTCATCAGAAGCTCTTTATAACGTTATTAAAAACGAAAAAAATAATAAAGGTGGTATTTTTACCATCAAGTCTAAACTAACGGGTAAAGACTTTACATATAAGATTAAGCGTTCATTATTTAAAAATGTTTGGTACACTCACATCTTTATTGAACAAGGTTATATGGAGTTTAATCATATGGGTACATACCGTAATGGTAGAATATTCAAACGTGGTGGTGAAATTACCACACCCGCAGCTATTGGAATTGGTTTCGTATTGTTTAAGACTGAAAATAGACATTTTCAATGGCTTGACCATCAAGCCGAAATTATGCACGCTGGAAGCTGTTTACTTTGTGGTAGAGTATTAACAGATGCTCAAAGTATTGAAAGAGGTTTAGGTCCAATTTGTGCGGGTTAAATTAATTTAAAAATAACCCATCTTTAATTAGGTGGGTTCATTTTTTTTTTATTATCTTTACAGTGTTAGCCTGATGCAGTGTATCGGAAGAGTAGACTCCAACCTACCTTATATTTTTTATTGTAACAAAATAAGGGTAAATTGTTTAATTATTTGTAACAAAGCAAGGGTAAAAATAAAATGTTAAAGTTTTGGTAGTCTCGAATATATTCACTAAATTTGTACAGAATCAAAACAGACAAACTATGAAAAATCTAAAGTACATTTACAAATTAAACAATACGATTAACGTATTGAATGCAAAGGTATCTGCAAACTCTAAAATTGGTATGGGTTATATTATTCAAACATATCATTTTTCAGTAGACCAAGTTAAAGAAGCATCTTTACATAAAGATGAAGCAAGCTGTTTAGATTGTCCTTTGTCGTTCAATCAAAACAACGGTAAAAGTGGTGGATGCTATACTCACAAAGGTATGCAATTAATGGGTTTAAAATCTATGTTAAGAAGTCTTAACAGAAAATTTGATACCATTAAGGAATATTCCGAAAGTGACTTTTTAAGGTTTGTTGAAACTGTTAAAAATACTCATAAGGTAGATTTAGTACGTTTCGGTGCATATGGTGAACCAATTCTATTACCATTGAATGTAGTTGACACTTTAAGTCAATTAGGTGTTAAAACTACAGGTTATACGCACCAATGGAATAAACCTCAATACCAAGATTATAACCAATTTTTTATGTCCTCTACTCATACTGAAACTGAAAGACAAAATGCAAAAAGTTTAGGTTTTCGTTCGTTCTTTGTATCTGAAAGCATTATAAAGGATTTTAAGCAACAAAACGCAGTTAATTGTCCTGCAAGTAAGGAAAGCGGTAAAAACCTCTCATGCATTGCGTGTGGGCTTTGTAATGGTGCTAAACGTGGTAATCAAAAAGATGTGTTTATCATGAAGCATTAAAATGTAAATAATTTGAAAATAACCCATCATTAATTTGGTGGGTTCATTTTTTTTCTTATCTTTGTAGTGGAAGACGGGCCGAGAGTTTTAAAAACTACGGAAGAGTAGACTCCAACCTACTTTTATTTTTTTTTTATAAATTAAATGTTAAAGTTTTTGGTAGTCTCGAATATATCCAATATCTTTGTATTGAACAACAAAATAGAACAAATCATGACAAAACAAGTTAGTAATATTAAAGATTTAGAGATTACATTAGATGCTCTATATGAAGCTAAACAACAAGTTAATATTCATTTAAGTGATAAGCCTTATTTATTTTCATTAATACTTAAAGATAGGCGTGGAATTGACTGTAAATTAAGTTCTTTTGGAGCAAATTTATGGATGCGAACTAATAAAGGTTTAAAGTATGAAAAATATAAAACGTTATCTAGTTTACAAAGTGCTATTAAGCGTCAAATTAATCAAAAAGTTGAAAGTGATGGAGATATAACATTTTCATTATCTAATGAAGTTTATACATTTTAAAATTTGAAAATAAGACTATCATATATTTGGTAGTCTTATATATTTTCATTATCTTTATATAAATTAAAAACAATTATGGCAACAAAAACATTTAAATTAGGTGAAGTTTGTAAAGGTGGTATTATCACAGTTCAAACAACAAAGACTAAAGCTATTATAATAGCTAAGGAGTGGGATTATTCTAAAGGTAGTAATCGTGGTTCTGACCAAAGTAATGCTAAGGAATGGGATAGGTTAGAAGTTAACCTGAACAGTACTACAGCTAGAAAAGACTTGGAAAATTTCTTATGGAATTTAACAACATCTTATCATACTGACAAAATCATAAAATGGTTTGAAAGTAAGGTGGAATTCAAGTCTGAATTCAGTTGGTAGACACAATTGTGTACTGAAAATAATTATAAATAAGACTATCATATATTTGGTAGTCTTATTTTTTTATCGTATCTTTACACAAATCAAAACGACAATATTATGAGTTACGAAATTTTTTACGATAAACAATTTATTAGAATCCCACAGGAAAAGGAAGATAAATTTATACCAATTATTTTAGCGGGTAGTAATAACTGTTTTGAATCTGGTTCTGGTGTAAGAGACCGTAGAGCTAGAAGTTGGTGGAACTGGAGTTGGATAGTACCTAAAAATAAAATAGCGGGTACAGAGGCTGAAATGGTGGCTAGTATAGAAGCATGGAGGCAAGATATAATTGATAGGAATACTGAAACTAATGATAGGTATAAAGCTCAAGGTGATGAAAAATGGATGGATGTTTACGACGATAAACGTTTTGGTTATTTTGCATCATTAGCTATCAATGGTTCAACACGTAATACAACTTATGGGCAAGCATTAGGAATTGCTAAGACTGGTGCTAAAAAGTCACTAACTATTGAACAACTCAAAGATGAAGGAATTCCTGTTACAGTTAAAACAGGATATTATTCTAAGGAATCATTAGAGAAGGCTAAGCTAGAATCGTTTTCTATTACAGTAAGTAGTACTGAACATCTACTTGAAGCTATTGAAAAAGCTGAAAAGTATCGTGAGGCTGGAGTTCAAATTGAAGTAGATATTAGTCTTTATGAAGGGCGTACAAAATGGCTACGTAAGAAATACTTTCCTCGTAATAGAAGAGATTATGATTATGAATCTGTTAATGAGTTTTATACTGTTAAAATGAAATCTGGGTACTTAGTTAAAAGAACTAGAAGCGGATACCAATATACACATTACCCATATCTGAAATATAAAACTAAGGGTGATGCTAATCGACGTGCAAAATCTTCTGGTGGTGTTGTTGAAAAAGTTAATGAGCAAGCTAGAATTAAAGTATATAGTTAATATACACAATTGTGTCCTGAAATAAGACTATCATATATTTGGTAGTCTTATTTATTTTTCTTATCTTTGTAATGAATCAAAACAATAGTTATGAAAACAATAGATAACGTATTAATCTATAAAGATAGAACTTATAAAAAAAGTTACGAAACTTTATATTCAATTGAAGTTGAAGGTGATAAACTTAGAGTTATAAATCCTTATGGTGGTGTATTCGGAATGAAAAATAAATCACGCCTGAATAAGTTTAGCTCTTTAGGTCATACAACTAATTATCATTATTACACAACGGTTGTTAATGGTACTAGAGTTTATTTATTATTAACAAAAAGAATTAATTAAAAAAACAAGATTATGGGAGAATTAAATTTTAACACACTAGCAGTTCAAGGAATAAAATGTAGAGCTTATTTCAATGATGATAATGACCAAGGGGTTGAAGTTTCAGTGAATGAAGAATATTTAGGTAAAATGATTGGCGTTATATTACCATGTACTAATGAAGATGAAGAAAATGGTACATTTGATGATGAAGAATATACTTTATTTATATGTGAAGTAGAAAATTGGATAATTGATAACGAATAAATTTGTTTATATCAAATATATTATGTATCTTTGTATTATCAAAAGGAGTTTAGAAATCCATGACCGCCACGATTGAAAAGGTAGTAACGGTAAAATTCTCAGTCCACATTAAGTGGCATATGTTAAGTAACTGGCAAACTCTAGGGCACGACCAGTGAAAGCCAAAATCAGGTTGTTGCAACGACCCTTTGGTTCGTTTTGTTGCATCTGACGGGAGGTGGAAGACCTCCCCTGAGAACTAATAAAGGAAGGTGACTAAAAAGGGGTAGGTCTTAAATTGTACCCGCTGTCACAAATAGTCTGCACCGAAAGGAAAACGACAATGGAAACGTTCTGACATTAACCTACAGCCCTATGGGTATGGTTATTTAGAATATGGGTGAAAATAAACAAGCCATTCCTTTATTTATAATTATCATCTCGTTTTGAGATTCAAACTTGGACCGTTAGTGAATGTATCCAAGAGAAATAAGAGCATTGCGAAACCTCATGAGCCAAAAGCTGTAGCGAAAGTTACAGCTTTTTTATTTTAACATATTTTATTTGGAGCGTATAGAATAAAGCCGTATATTTGCGTATGTCTAATTTTAAAACCAAAGTAATATGAAATTACAATTAAAGAATGTACACTTGGAAAGGTCATACCATCGCTAAGTTGAAAAAGAACCCTAATGGAATTGAAGCTATCAAAATTAGAGCGAAAAAGCTTCAATTAGAGGGAAATATCATCCTGAATAACAATTTAGAAGGTATTTTGTAGTAAATTAGCCCTATTTTAACGAAATAAAGCCCCTTTTAGGGGCTTTTTTAGGTTTTAGGGGTACTTTTATCGGAATTACACAAATGTGTCTTAGAACTCTTCATTTAGCTTTTTTACCGTCTGGATGTACATTTTGTTTAAATCATCGTACCATGGGTCATCAATTTGGTTTAAATAGCTCAGTCTACGGTTGATTTCACTCTCTTTTGGTGTGATTTCACGCCTCCCGACCCTTTTTATAAGCTTTTTGATGTTTCTTCTCTTGATTTCTATAGATGATGCTCCCATTGTTATAGTATTTCACTTGGATACTTCCAAGTATTAGATTGATTACTTGATATTTGATTACTTTTGACCAACGCCTTAAGATATATACGCCACAACTCCTTCTTTTGCTCATCATCATAACCCTTATACTGGGCTTGAGTTAGTATCTGGGTATTAAACCGTGCAGAGACGGTGATTTTCTTCAAGTACTTCCTTTTCATGTGAATAATTTTAGTTGTGTGTCATCTTTTTGAGGCTTGTCCACAGGTAATAAATTAATATACCTGTGGTGAACCCCATACATTTTATTACGAGTCTTGCAGATAAGAACATCTGCGGTATGCGTATACCTCTTGGTTACTATTCCCAGTTGACCATTGATTATGCACTTCTGATTGTTCTGGATTCGCTTCATAATTACAAAGGTAACGTTTTTTTTTATACTTCAGGTACTTTTTAAGGTACCACTCAGTAGAGCTTCTCTGGTAACCCCTGGGCCCACCATTCCAAATCCTAACAATATCAGCTGTTGTTACTTTACGCCCTTCCCGCTGTTTAAGTTTGCCGCCCCAGTAACCAGTATATAATATAAATATTTCTTCAGAACAGGAAATGTTAAATGCATCCTGAATTGTGTAACTGGTACCATAAATACGATTTACGTCATCGATGGCTCCCTGTTGAATCTGGAGAATTCCAAAAGATGTTGGCGTGTCACCTCTGAAGTCGCCTAGTGCTACTGGGTCATGCTGGGATTCAACATACTTGAGAATCTCAATGGTCTCGTTGATTGTTTCTGATTGGGCTGTAAAGGATACAGCGAATAACATTGCTAATAAAAATAATCGTTTCATAATATATAAAATTTAATTAATATTCAATTTAATAATCTACTGTCCAAGATATCTCGCCTTCATCCCACTCATCATAATATCCATAATCAGCATAAACCGCTTCTTTTGCCGCAGCCATAATCTCATCATGACTACTACCTTCATCTGCATATCCTCCAATGGTATTTTCATACTCACCATACATGGATACTCTAATACTTAATTCAATCTCCATTTCATTCATGACTTTACTGGTGTTATTTGTTCTAGAAATTCATCACTGGTTTCAAATACTTTTAGTATTTTATCAACAGCTTCATCAATTCTTATTAACTTGTCACTTACTTCACCACCACACCAGTTTCCATTCAGGAATCTTGGTTTAGCATCAGGCGTGTAAACTAAATCTAATACAACTTCTCTAATTTCGTCTTTATTCATTTTGGTTTGTTTTAAACATTGATATTGTAAATATAATAAATTAATTTGACATATGCAAATCTTTTCTTAATTGTTCTATCTTGTCAGCTGTAATCTGAATCTCCCAATTAACTGTATATTCTATAACAATTCTATTTCAAAAGTTAAAAATTGGTCTGACCATTTGCTATACGCTTTAAATATAGTATGACCACTGGGCTTAATTATAATGCGTTGAACATCACTTCTGAATTCTTCGAAGCCTCTATGTTTATTATCTATGGTACTATCATATAATTTGATGTTACGCCAGATTTCTTGACCATCAATTTCACATTCTTGTATTAGTGGGTTCGCTCTAATTGTTTCAAGTGCTTTAATAACATCTCTCTTAACGTAATTAGATATTTGATAGTCTACTGACTTAACATATATTCCATCGCTTGAACCATGTGTGTTTACTGATATGGTTTTTTCATCATCAAAACCTAAACCGTTAGTTAACGTTTCAATAAGTTCAACCGCTTCTTTTTTAATGAAGTCGCTCTTAATACAGGCTCTAACCATATTAAAGTCAGTTCCATATACTTTCCTGAATTCAGTTGTGAGTTCAGGTGATACTACAATTCTCTCGAATCTAAGTTGTAAGTTTTTAATTTCTTGTGGTGTCATAATTTTTGGTTTTTATACATTGATTATACAAATATAAGGCTTTATTATTTAATATCCAAATAATTTTCAGGTTTATCTCCATAACTTTTCTGGCAATACTTCAATAAGTCATTTATCTTATACCCAAGTATTTGTCCAACCTCAAATAAATCCATACCACTTGAGACCCTATACCTATCTTTAGAACTTCTCTTTTTATTAAGCCTCTCAATAATATTACTTATTGTGTAGGCATAATGCCATGTACCGTTTTTAGTTCTGGTTATGGTAATTAAACCTTTATAACAATAAGTGTAAACTATTTCCGAATTACTGGTCATCTCGTTTCTTTTTAGAATGTTTCTTTTTTCTGGTATAGGTCTTCTTGCTCTTATGCACGTTAGGTCGTGTAGCAGCCCAAATTTCTTGTTGTGTTAATACTATCTTTTTCATTACGTTGTAAATATACGACATTTATATATAACCACCAAGAACTTTAACATTTAAATACAAAAAAGCTGGGAACCACCCCAGCTTTTTCTATCAATGTATAATTGGCCTAAGAAGTACAAGGGACGGCCAGCTGCCTTGCATATACCACCGAGGTGAGGACCTCTCATCTCCCTCACCCCTTTCACAGCTGCTAGGCAGCCATTATAATTTTAAAATGTGTGCTCGATTATTTGTTTATCACTATACCAACCTTTCACATATATAATCTTTGTGAATGTCTCTGATGCTTCAGGGACTATGCCGCTGGTATCGGCTCCATGCTTAATAGCGTCAGCTATATTCTGGGCCATCTCATTAATCTCATTATCGTCAGTGATACTATCTTCAGTGACAATCTCTACTATAAATCTTTGTGTCGTTCTACTCATCTTATTTTGATTTAAACAAAGGTAAGAAATTAATCTTACCCTTGCAAGTTTTTATTATCTTTTTAATCTGCTTGAATCCAGTTATCGAAATAGAATTCTTCAACATCACACTCATCTAAATACTGCCCCAGTAAATCTACTTGGAAATCTAGATTAACACATCTACCACTATACAATTCTAAGTCAACTACGTCACCGTCAATTTCAAATTCAGTGATGCTGATATCAGGTTTTGTTTCTTTACCTGTTGACTTCTTATAAAACTCTAATAGTGTTTGCTCCAGAGCTGTTTTAGACGTTACGCCTAATGGCACTAAATCTTCTTTGAATACAATTGTAATAATACTTTTTTTTGCTGTTCCCATTGTGTTTTGGTTTTTAATTAAACATTGATAATACAAATATACGACTTTATTATTTACTGTGCAAATTAATAAAGCTTTTTTATTTCGTGTGTACCTACCATAACACCTTTACCGTTCTTTAACGTCAGGTGAACCCAATAGTTATAATCAGTATTACCTTTGGTAATATCTCTTGAAAACCCCATTACCATACCGTAATTTGACTCAAAACCTTCATCTTCAACTGCTTCACTAGAAATCATAGCCCAATCACCTAAATCACATGGTGATGTTCTACGTAAGCTATGTGGTTCACCACAAAGACCATATTCAAATGTATAACCATGTGGCGTTAATAAAATTAATAACCTTTCAGCCTCTTTATGCTTTTCAGCGGTATCATAATCATAACCCGATATGATATCCTGAATTATCTTAGGTAATGTTTCGTGTTGCTCGAATAAATCTACTTCTTCTATAATGCTATCCATAATAATGTAAATATAATGATTAATAATACAGCTACTTTTAATCTGTCTTTGTTACTTAACTTATCTACTATCTTGATTTTCATAATACAAATATAAGGCTTTATTATATACTATCCAAATAAAACTTTAATTAATTTGCTCTAATTCATTTTCACCATAAGCATGACTCATATCCTCAATAGCTTCAACGCCAATACAACAAATATTTGAATTATCCTAATACTTCCTCAATTAATTTAAACTCCATATCTAAATCCGATAATGCTATATACTTAGCATCTCTATAAAATAACCAATCAGGAACATAATGATAAATTTGATTATCTATATAATCACACTCATCCCTGTCTTCATCAGTATAAGCACCATCTTCATCATCTCGATACTCTTCAAGGTCATCCAATAAACTATCAGGTGCTATCATATATACACCTTCAAAACCTTCCTTAGAATTCTTTACAGCTAATCTTCTTACTGGATATTCATTACCCATAAATTCAATGCTGTCAATATTGAATATCTCCCAATCATCACCGTCTAACTTCATGGCAAAAAACCAATCGGTTTCATCCCAATTCTTAAACCATGCAATTGCTCTTGAAAGAACATAACTGGATATTAAAAATCCATCCCATTCCTGTGGCACTCTATGACCATCTAAGAATTCTCCACTACCAACTTCACTGGTAGCATATTCAGCCTTTAATGCATGAAATACTTCACTAATCTGCCACCCTACAAAATTTATGTGGTCTTGGTCTTCACACTCGTCAAGCAATTGCTCAACCCATACTGGTAAATTACCCGTTGGGTCTTCATCTGCCATTCTATTATAATTGGCAATCACATAAGCATACTTCTCAAATGATAATGGATAATGATGCTTACAAGCATTTTTAAATACGTCTTCTACTACTAACATAATAATTTTGGTTTTAATTAAACATTGATAGTACAAATATAAGACAAATAAATAAGACTACCAAATATATGATAGTCTTATTTTAAAATTTATATGAAAGGTAAGGAAGATATATCATAGTTTTCACCATAAACCCATTCCTTAGCTCTATCTTCTCTCCAGTAATAAGGGTCATTCTCCTTTAAATCCGCTACAGCCCCTTGCTTAATACCTTCAACCATCCATTCAGCCCTCTGCTTACTGGCCTGATTACGACCATCAACATATGATTTTTTACTCATCGCTTCAACTACTTTGAGCAATACACCAAATGCACTCTGTTCAAGTGTATTATGCATTGACATAAATCCTTTTACAAATTCTTGTTTCTCAAAATCTGATGTACCATTTACAAATGATTCAAATTCTTTCGCTAATTCTTTACCAGTTAATTTTGACATAATATATGTGTGTTTTGATTCCTTACAAAGATATGAAATTATTTTATTATATCCAAGAACTTTAACATTTCATATCCAAATCCAAGAATCCCTAATATAACGAAACCTATAAATGCCCATTGTATTATCTGAATTGAATCTTCCTCTGAGCGTCTCCTTTTTTCTTCTGGCGTTTCCATATCTTTTTAAAATTAATTATTATATTACAAATATAAGACTTTTATATATACAAACCTAATATTTACTCAACTAAATGTGCTTCACATTTATTTACCAAATATTTAAATACCTCATGGTTATCTGTACCATGATTAAATCTAGGTATTAAATAACTAATACCATCCCAACGTACAAAAAAGAATGGTGTATCCCATGACTTTCCTTTATCATCAAGCTTTGCAGTTATTTCAGCATTAGACATTTTTGTTGTTTCAATCCCTAATCGGTCAATAGCTTCTTGAATATCTGCCTCGTCTGGCTCTCTATTTAAAAATGCTTCTAATCTTTTTGCACCATCAATTTGGTCTTTAATACGCTTTACTGTTTGAAGGTCAGCATCTTGATATGAATATTCATCCATGATAGGTAAATGAATTAACTCCAATGGTCTTAATGAGGCAACCATATATTCAGCATAACCATCAGCAACTTGCCATTTTACAGTCTTACCAATATAATTTTGGTCTTGACTAGGGTTACGCTTCTTACACCATTGCTTTAATCTCTCTCTCCATTGCTCTATTAATTCATTGTAGTTTTCATCGTTCCAAATATTTGGAACATCCTTTAATTCACTTGGTACTGAATAAATCTTTGCTGACATAATTTTTGGTTTTAAATATTGATATTACAAATATAAGACTTTAATATTAAATGTGCAAGAACTTTAACATTTATCTTGATTCTAATTTACTACATAAACCTTGTTCATGTTTAATAATATTAGGATATAAATTCCTACTATTAATTCATAAAATCAGTTAAAAAATAATTCTGTCCATTATGGTCTTCATGTACCTGATGTATAATCATATACTCTGGAAAATATTCCATCCATTGAACTATATCTACAATGTGAACCTTCATCTCATACTTAGAGAATTGAAAATTACCCAACATTGGATTATAAAACTTCTCTAACTTTGGAAAGTTAAATGTAATTGCCTTTTGCTCGATTTCTGCTTGTGGTGTAAATGACATAATTTCTATTATTTTGATTCAATACAAATGTATGAAAAATAAATAAGACTACCAAATATATGATAGTCTTATTTATAAAATTATTTAATATCTATATACTCATCAAATTTTATATAATATTCCTCCAGTAAATCTTCGTTACATAAATTACTGAAACCTGCAATACCACCATCTCTAACTATACTATCAAGATAACTATAATCATCTTCTAATATCATTTGTTTAATAGTATCAATCTCATCATTTACTAATTGGTCAACTACTTCTTGTCTACTTAAAATTTTCATAATAATTTATCTTTATATGTTATACTACAAAGATAAAACATACATTTATATCCCACAACAGACTATTGTTAGCATTTTTATCTTATTAATTAAATGTTAAAATATTTGGTGGTGTCATATATATTCCTTATCTTTGTAGTGGAAGACGGGCCGAGTATCAGCAAAGATAACGGAAGAGTAGACTCCAACCTACGAGTATTTTTCCTTGGGTATAAATAAAAAAAAAACCACCAGAATTAACTGGTGGAATTTTTAACTTAATACTTCTAAGCTAATTGAGCTACAATGTCATCGAAATACGATAACTTTGCACTGGCTCTCTCATCCTTAATAGCCTGTGGTGCTTTTGAACCTGATTTCTCTACTCTACGTGATAAGTAATTAGTTACTGTAGCAAATACTGTGTACATGGTTAAATCTAACTCTAACTTCTCATTATGAGCTAATTCACGCTCCATTGCTTCCATTAATTCCGTGTAACGAGAATATGACGGTACAGCTTCGGTATTCTCAACTAATTGTCTTCTGAACATATCCAAAGTGTACTTAACAGTCCTGTCATCAGCATCTTTAAACGTCTTCTGGCTTAGTGGTAACTCATACTGGTAAAACCACTTGTTTAAGTTAAACATAACCTGTGTATCAGTTAATGGCTCATTAGCTAATGCAATATCTCTCTTCTCTAATTCACTCAATAAACGACCATAAGTCTGAATTGATGCCTTCATTAACTCAATAGCATCATTATAATTGAATGTATGTGGAATTTTGATGTTGTTATCTTTGTAAACTGTAGAACGTCTAGTCTGACCATTACTACATATTAAACGCAATTGCTTTACAGCTAAGTATCCCATACCTGAACCATCATTCGGTACTGTTACTATTAATGAGTATTGACACTCACCAACTTTTGACGGTCTATTGCCAAACTTTACTACTAATCCAATTTTTGAACCATCATTGAAAATAAATGGCTCTACATTTAATCCTTCACCTTCAAACGCTTCTGCTAATGACGATACAGCTAATGTAGGTACTATGTGATAAGAACTCTTAGCACAATTGATAACTTTACCCTCATTACCATAGATGACTCTATAACGTGATGTCGTTTGCTTCTGGTCTTCATTAAAACCACCATCTTTATTATAAAGAACAAATTCCTTATAGTTGAAAGGAAATAAATTCTTAACATCTGCGTGCCTGTCATCTCTAACAATAGTAACAACTGACTTACCACTAGCTCTAAGCTTAGTGTTTTTAGCTTCTAATACATTAGCATCATGAGCTGACTTCTCAATTAAAATTTCTGGGTTCATGTTTTGTGTGTTTTCCATTATAAATTGTTTTTGATTATTAATTATAGTACAAATATAAGACTTTAATATATACTGTGCAAACTTCAAATGTTAAAATTTCAAATTATCCGAATATTACTTCTCCATATAACATATGCTGTAATACAACATCATATGTGATAACATCCCCTTCACCATTAATACATTCTAATAATAAAGATACTGGTGCATTTTGTATCTTTGTATGTATATCATGTAAAGATATAATTGAATCATAATCCCCATCACCTTCAATATCTTTAATAATAAGTTTATGTCCACTTCTTAACATTGCCATTAATACATCCTCATATGTAGGCGTGGTATATTCTAATGTCCTATTAAGAGTATCTCGCTCTTTTATATATGTATTTGAATCATATTGTAATTCAATACCATACCCTGCAATATATCCCATCGATATACAGTTACATAATATGTCTTCGAAAATTTGTTCTGATTCCTGCGCTGTTAATGATACTGTCATAATATATAAGTTTTTGATTATATGCAAATATATGACATTATTATATAACTACCAAATTATATCACCAGAAAAAATAAATTAAAATTAAATATTAATTTAAGTACTCTACTTGGTAGATTAAAATCTAAAAATTTTTCAAATTATTATTTGAAATAATTAGGACATATCATTTTTTTTCATTATCTTTACCATATATTAATTACAGGTCTGGATAGAGATATTCGAAAGAGTAGACTCCAACCTACCTTATACTCAAATTTTTTTTTAAAAAAAAGCATCAGTGCAAGATACAACAATTATTTTTAATATCCTAATCAAATAAATTTTTTTATACGAATAATTTATCGTATATTGCACTATCTTTCAGTTACATCATAGTAGCTGACCACACAACCCTATGCCATTTTCAAATGTGCATGGGGCAATACCTCTTATGCCAATATCAAAATTTTTTGATAGCACGGCACAACACCCCTTACCCAAAATTTCATGGGTACAAGGGCCACCTTTTTATTCTCTAATCTGAAATACATTCAGACGGCCACCCTATACCCTCGACTCAAGAGATTAGGACCAACCTAGACATCTATATATCACTGTTAGATATATCTGTTACCTGGCCCAAGAAGAACCTGGTCGCTGTGGTGGAAGGCAAAAAAATTTCGGGGCAGTGAACGGCTAAGTCGGACTAAAAATCGTGGTTGTAATATCTCTCATATCAGTCACATACCCCAAACGTGGAATTTAGTGGTAAAAAGTGGTAAAGTGTGGTAACACCG
>Ga0306866_1000189_pt1 | contig 23476 bp, 43 predicted proteins | sample AntRauTorckE5432_FD_190450 | JGI IMG/M metagenome (GOLD analysis project Ga0306866, IMG submission 190450) | Saline lake microbial communities from Rauer Islands, Antarctica - Metagenome Torckler E5 #432 (v2) (version 2) | ecosystem: Environmental > Aquatic > Non-marine Saline and Alkaline >...
GGAGTCTTTATATAATCGGATAGTTATTAATACCTCAGAGGGGACCCCTAATGAACTCTTAGAAATACTAAGTCTACTATCTAAAGGAACCTCAACTAGGATTTATGAGCATTTTCCTTTAACTACCGCATTCTATACAAATGGGAGTGCTAGTAGTGCCTTAGCTAAGACTTTAAGAGCTTCATCCCCAACTACATCTGATGTTGTAAGTATCTACCATGACCCTCTAGATAACGCCCTAATACCTAGTGAGTTGGAGAATGCTCTTGGTATATTAGTTGATGATGAAAACAATGAATTTGAGAATGATGAAAGTAGGAATATAGCAGTAACTTATTTGGCTAGTTTAAATGTACAAAACTCAGAAAAAGCTATATTAGATGAATTAGATACTTATGATGCCCTCACCAGAGAGCCTTGTGAAGTTTATAGATAATAAGGAATAAAAATGGCAATTAATGAAGAGTCAGTCAGATGGGCCTCCCAGAATGAGACAGATGCTACAAGTGGATTAAGTAATAAAGTTGACCCAACGGCGAGTCAAAAAAACTCAGGGTTAAAGAGAGAGGAGCCAATTCCAAGACAATATCTGAACCATCAATTTAACGCCTCCTATGAAGCCCTTGTGGATCTACAGTCTCAGATAACTGCGTTGACACTAGATGCAGGGTCTGGATTGATAGGTCAAATATTCCCAGTCGGGGCATACTATATAACAGAGAATACTCAGGACCCTGCCACGACATTGGGTGTAGGCACATGGGTAAGAGTTAAGGGTAAGTTCCTAGTAGGTTTAGATGAAGATGACACTGACTTTGACGGTGTTGGTGAGGAAGGTGGAAGTAAAAACCACACACACACAAATACTCTCTCAGTAGCAGGACATGCTATAACCCCAAGTCAGCTACCTTCTCACAGCCATGACTTTACACAAGAGAATACAAGAGGGTTAGGTTCAGCGGGAGCGCAGAATGGTACTTCAAGTTTTGAGACAGCTACTACTCAGACTACTGGTGGAAACCAACCCCACACCCACGGACTTAACGGTGGAATTAATACAGCTTCAAACATACCTCCTTATAGAGCAGTGTATTTTTGGAGAAGATCAGCCTAGGAGAATTAAATGCCAACAGATGAAAGAATTCAGATATCCGAACTACCAGAACTTGACCCTCTAGATTTTGACTCAGAGAACCTACTTATAGTTAGAAAGATATCTAATAACGTGGACTATAAGTTTAAAGTCTCATCACTAAGGAATCTGATTTCTAATGTTGTTATAGGTAGTGGTAGCGTTATTATTGATGATTTGGTGAATTTGATTGTCCCACAAGTAGAGTCCAATTTTGAAGCGTTCTTAGAAGAACAGTTAATAGACTCTCTCCAAAGTAGTGAAGTTCTTGAGATAGTAAATAATGCCATAAAAGAAGTTACTTCTGCTTTAGAGATTGATGAAAGAAAAGATATTGTAGCTATAGTTAATGGTATCTTTGAGAATGCCCAAAATAGCAGGGAGCTTGACAGGGCTTTAGACATAGTTAACAAGAAAGTATTTAGTATAGCAGAGAGTTTTATCCCAAGATTGGAGAGAGACTTAGCTAAAGTAAATGAGGACTTAGAGAATTTAAACTCAGCTGATCTAATTAATCTGCAATCTGACTTAGATACCCTGACAGGAGAACTAAGTACATTAAACACAGTTACCTTAACAGGTATAGTCAGTGATATCACCGCCCTAAATGAAGCACTAGAAGGGATAGGGGAAGCTGATCTTTCTGGTGTAGAGTCAGATCTCCGAGACTTAAGCGATAAGATTGACATCCTAAACGATACAACTATCCCCGATGTTAACACCACCTTATCTGGACTTAATGATGACTTGACTGCATTAGATGATAAGTTTCCCTTAGCTACAGAGGATCTAGCAGACGGCATTATAACTAATGCTAAAATAGGTTTGAAAGCTATATTAGCAGGTAGCCTAGCAGATGGTACTATAACTAGTGCTCAGATGGGACCTAACTCTGTACTAGGAGGTATATTAGCTGACAATGCTGTCTCTGTTAGTAAGATAGTAGATGGAGCTATTACAGCCCTTAAATTGGGTAATGGATCTGTTACTAGTGATAAAATTGGCACAGGTGCTGTAAGCAATAATAAAATTATTGATGGAGCTATCACGGAGTTAAAGCTAGGAAATTTAGCAGTAACTAATGCTAAGATAGGAGCCAATGCAGTTACTGGAGGGAATATACTTGGGGGTACTATAACTGGTAATAAGATTGCTGGTGAGACCATCACAGGTACGTTAATAGCCGCTAATACTATAGTTGGTGGAAATATTCTTAGTGGTAGTGTGAATGCTAATAGATTAGAAGCTAGCACTATCACAGCAGGACTTCTTGCTTCAGATGCAATCATAGCTAGGCATATCTTAGCTGGAGAGATCACTGGTGATAAGATAGCCGCCAGTACTATCACGGGTGGCAAGATAGTAGCTAATTCTATAGATGGTGATAGAATAACCACTAATACATTAAATGCTTCTAAGATAGTAGCAGGTAGCATTGGTTCTGACAGGATAGCCGCTAATACTATCACAGCGGGGAATATAGCCGCTAATGCAATAGGTGTTAGTGAGTTAAGTGCAAATAGTGTAAACGCAAGTAAAATTGTAGCTGGTAGTATCACTACTGATGAGATAGCCGCCAATACTATAGAAGCGGGTAATATTAAAGCTAACACTATTACTGGTAGTGAAATCCTAGCTGGTAGTGTTGGTGCTGATAGAATAGTAGCTAATAGTATAACCACTACACAACTGTCAGCAGGTAATATTAACGGCAATGTAATCACAGCTAACACTATTAATGGTGATAGGGTAATAGCTAACACTATAAATGGTAATAGGATAGTAGCAGGAAGTTTAGGAGCTGATAGGATAACAGCTAATAGCTTAACCGCTGGACAAATAGCCGCTAATGCAATAACTACTAGTGAACTAGCCAGTAACTCTGTTACAGCAGTAAATATTTTAGCCGGTAACGTGACAGCGGGGAAACTCTCTGCTAATAGTGTCGTAGCAGGGAATATTCAAGCGGGTCAGATTACAGCTACCAAGATGGCTGTAGATGCAATAGAGACTAGTGCAATTAAGGCTGGGGCTATTGTTGTTGATAAATTAGCCTCCAATAGTATATCAGCAATTAAGATACAGTCAGATGCCATAACCTCTGACAAGATTTTAGCTGGGGCAGTAACTGCGATAAAGATACTCTCAGGGTCTATCACTACAGCTAAGTTAGATGCCTCAGCAGTGACAGCAGATAAGATAGATGTTGGAAGCCTCACAGGTGTTATCCTAACAGGTACAATCCTTAGAACTAAGGCTTCAGGCAATAATAGAGTAGTAATTGGTGACACAACATTCCCACTGTGGTTTGGGGATGGTACAGTTGGAACATCAGGTGGTAAGTTCTATGTAACTAATGGTGGTGTCATAGTAGCTAAGAATATTGTCATTAGTGGTAATAGTCAATTCGGGGGAACTCTAAACGGGGCTACAGGAACTTTCTCAGGAACTTTGAGCGCCGCTACAGGATCATTTAGCGGAGGGATAACTTCTAGCACAATATCTGGGGGTGTAATTAGATCCCCTAGAATGGAGCTAGTAGGGTCTAACTTTATGAAGGTTGAATTGGCGAATGGATTTGGCCCTGATAACTTATGGTATTGGTTTGGGTCTAAAACTGTAGATGGTAGTGGCAACCCAGTACTGACTAACTTAAGCAAAGCTAATGCAAAGGAATGGAAAGACACTAATGGAAACGCTTACTTTGGTGGGACATTAAGTGCAGGGACACGATCTGAAGCAATTAGGACTGGTAATAAAAACTTAAACCGATCTATCACATTAGGTCCATTTGGTAGTGGAGGGGGAAATAGAGATGTAACTGTGAGTTTTAACTACTCCGCTGGATATAACAGTGGCCCCTGTGATAACTCACCAACCCAACCTTCAGGTAAATTAAAACTGTACAGGTCATTTAACGGCTCCAGTTTTAGTCAGATTGGGGGGACTACAAACTTGTCAGGTTCGACCACATCAAACAACTCTCCTTTTGGCAGTGGGTGCTTCACAGAGGAAGAGATGTTTGGGAGTATAACGACTACGGATACCTCAACGACTACAGGTAATGTCTATTATAAAGCTGAAATTACTGACCAAGTTAGGTATCATAATGTACAAGACATACAAGACCAAGAGCTATCAATAATAAGTGTAGAAGAGTAATAAATAACATAAGGAACAATAATGGCAATTAATCCAGTAAAGCCAATAACATCTAGCAATGCCACAGCAACAAATGGAAGTACTACTGTAAGCGTCACAGGGGCTGTAGATTGCTCTAAGATATATCAAGGCAGTATCTTACACTTAGGCGGTAATAATCCCGTAGAGGCTATATCAGGCACTGTAGCTAACGGTAGTGGTGTGAGTACGATCACCTTAAGAAACAACTGGCCTTTTTCAACTATAACAGGGCCCTTACTGGTTTTCAATACTATTGAGGGATTAGTGGGGGCTATACAGAAAGCCCAGCAAATAGTAGAACAAACATCTGGGTTAGAATCTATTGGAGGTACAGGGTTTGTAGAGAAGACAGGGGATAACACTTACTCAACACTAACAGCCACTACTAAGGGAAAGCAGATACTGAGTTCCGCTGATTCCCAAGAGGCTAGAGATATTATTGATCTAGGAACAAGTGCTATAGCTGATCTTACTACTTCTCCATCTGACGCCACAGCTAACCGAGTTTTTAAAGTTGGAGATAATGTAGGGATTACATTTGGGTCGAACACAAACGGTAGTTTTACACGTTGGCCCGATGGAACAATGATATGCTACCACACCATAACAACTTCAGCTAGTGGAGAGGTTAGTTGGACATTCCCTTCAGCGTTTGACGCCAACCCAGTAGTAACGGGAAATCCAGTAACTACAGACATTGTAATATACGGGTTAACAGTAAAGTCATCGAGTACATCAGCGGCTGAAATAAACTTATTGAGTGGAACCTCAAGAGTCTCAAAACCCGTAAATCTAATAGCGATTGGGAGATGGAAATAATGTTTAATATAAGTTTAGTTCCTATTGCCAATAACACCCCTAGGACGGTTGCGATAAAGGTACTTCCCAACTACAAATTATCTTACGATGGGGATGTCTATGATTTCTCATCTATATTGGATGGACAACAAGTAGTTGCGGAGTACCCTGCAATGGGTGTTATAAAGAGGGTAGAAGGTGTTATAAGCATAACCCTAGCATTTCTATATGACACCTCTCTAGCAGAGCCACACCAGCCCACAGACACTTCAGGGTTTACCTATGAGTTAAGTAGTGGATTTGTCCCAGACCCAGTAGCATACAAGTAAGGAATAGAAAATGTTTAGTTTATCAAATATAAGAGACACTTCTTATTTCGTAGCTAAAAGCCTAGAACTGAGTATTAAGAATAGTTTAAACTCACTAGACTTAAAAGCTGAAGAGATTCGAGCATCATACCCTGCTAAGGGATCCCTAATAACCAAGGAGTATGACCTAGCTTTAGCTGATGCTGTAGCTTACAGAAGGGATAATACAATAATCCCCGCGACTTTACTAGATTTCTCAGATGCTACAGGGATGACACTAGAGGTTTGTGCTAATATAATATTAGAGACAGCCGCGCAGTTCGAAGAAGTATTGAGGGAAGTTAGAAAAATAAGGTTAGCAGGTAAGTCACAGTTGAGGTTAGCTACATCAGGCCACGATCAGATACTTATTAACTTCATGTCACAATTGGACTTATTAATTAACACTGAGGAGTAAAGGTAATGGAAGATAACCCTAGCTTGTGGAGTCTAGTAATAGCTCTATCGACTTTAGTAGGGGGTGGGGCATGGTTTTGGTACGATAAGAAAGCTAAAGATAAAGAATTTAGTAATCTAAGTGAGAAAGTAACAAAACTTAGTGATAAGCAGATAGAGCAAGAGAATAAGTTTGTAACAGAAACTCGTACAAGAGAGATCCTCAGGGAAGAGATTGCAGAACTAAAGAAGGATATTTCTAGCGTCAAAACCCATGTCTATAGTATTAGTGATAACTTATCTGGCTTAATAGTCGAGATAAGGGTTCTAACTGCTATACAAGACTTACTAAAGGATAAACAATGAGAGTGTTCCTAATAGATGATGACTTGAAGGTATTAGTCGTCTTATCCAAAATACTGAAGGAGGCTAATATAAGTGGAGCTTTCTGCGCCTCATCTACAGTAGATGTTGTGGAAAAGATTCTAAATTTCTTACCAGATATTATTATTCTAGATTTGTATATGCCGGAAAAAGATGGCTTCTGTCTCTATGATGACTTAAGAAAGATTAAGGAGCTTGATCATATTCCGATATTAGCTACGTCCTCCTCAGAGAATATGAAAGATAGATTAAGAACTATTAACACGGGGTTTAATCAATTTCTGCCTAAGCCTATCACAAAAGAGAGTTTACTCAAGGCGATAAACACAGAGGCGGCGTTAAGTCAGATATCTAGAAGTATATCTCAAGCACTCTTAACACTAGAGAGGTATTAAATGATAATTAAAATTCTCTCCTTAATAAAAAACTATAAAAAGATAGGTTATATTATTGGAGCAGTAACGGTTATAGGTACGCTATATTTAGGCTACCAAAACTTTCAAGATAAATATTTTCAACAAGGGTACTCACAAGCTAAGCAAGAATATGATGTTATGGTAGCTGAAGCTGTCAATAAAAATAGAGTTGAGTATGAATTAAGATTAGTTAAACTAAGACAATCTCTGAGACAACAAGCAGTGGATGAGCAAGCTAGAAGAGTAGCTGAGGTAGCCACTGATAAAGAGGTAGTTAAAGTTGTAGAATATATAGAGAGGAAAATTTATGTTAAGAAAGAGTGTAATACTGTTGACCCTGTTCTTATCAGCTTGTTCAACGATTCCGTCAGTAGAGTCAATAGTAGTGGAGAAGATAAACCCTGAGCTATTTAAAGCTCCTGTGACGCCATCTTTACTAATACCATGTAGGGTAGCTTACCCTCTAGCAGTTTATGAGGGTGAGGGGACTCTGGAGAGCTTCTATAGCATCTCAGCGTACAACTTAGGTCAAGTTGAGAAGTGTTATGATAAGGATGAGGCTTTAGTTAAAGAAATACGGGAGGATGAGGATGGAAATCCATAAACAGCTAAGAGAGTTTGCTACTACTCTCAATAGGTTTTGCTTTATAGAGATAATGGTCCTTGGATTCTTTTGTTGGCTCTGTTACGACTTACTAATGTGGTATAAGTCTATAATGACAGTTGATAGCTTTAACGCTACAGCATTCTGGGCGGCAATGACAGGTATTATAGCTGGGGTATTTACAACCATTAAGCATATAAACTCAACTTTCGATAAGGATAAATAGTAAATGGATATAATTAGGAGAGAGTTTAAAACTCATTGTGAAGGTAAGATGATGTACCCAGATGATAGCTATACTTGGTGTCTGGAAAGGCCTTGGCTAGACAATACTCCGTACTTAAGCTGTATACCTTATGGGAGTTATTTAGTAGTCCCAGATGATACAGGCAGGTTCAGGTATTTCAGGATCATGGATGTCCCTATGAGGACTGATATAGAGTTTCATGGGGCTAATAGGGTAGAGGAGCTACTAGGCTGTATAGCTCCTTGTATGAGCCTTAAGAATGGCATAGGCTATAGAAGTAAAGATGCCTTAGCCAAACTAGTTAGTTGGTATAGTGATGACAAAGGAGTTAAGAAATCTTTTATACTAAACATAGTCAAGTACAGTCCTTTTAAACATGGTAAATGGAAATAGCCTTTAGGGGCTATTCCATATCTAGGCAATAGTGTATAACCTCACACTGACCTTAAATCACTATAAATATAGTTTTGTAGGTTAAGCCAGTCAACTTTGTGTAGCCTTTGTTCTACTCCCGCTATATTAACTACATACTGTGGCTTACCCATAAACATTAATACAAAGAGTACAGGCCATAGGAGCAACAATGCCAATACCCACCAATACCACTTAGGCCACACAGTCTCAACATTTATAATTCTAACTGTATCATGTGGGCCTACCTCAATAAATTTATCTTCTACTGTCTGTGCATAGTACATATTATTCAACCTCCACTAATGAGATAACATAGTCTATAGCATCTATGGCATAGACATAATCATCATGATCTACTTTAAAGTGAGGTTCTAGTGTCTCTACCCAAGCCAAGTACTCGTAGCTCTCATCATCTCCAAACTTTCCTTTCAAAAACCCATTTAGACGATTAGCCCTAGAGATGCAATCCTCATCAAATAATGCCCAGAATAAATCATCATCTAGCCCAGTGAAATCCTCTTGAAAACAACCAAAACTAGTATCCTTAGTATTCTTCAACAATCTTAAATCAAAATCCGCATCTAAATATAGCCCCATCGAGTTAAAGAAACTATCACTAGCACACCAACCTAACATACAGCAACTATACCCACAGTCCTCATTTAGAGTATCCTTGTAATCTTCATATCTATTTAGTGCAGATGGTATCTCTTTGTTACCCTTTTCCTCCCACATTGGCTTAAGTGACTCTCCCCAATACGACATATCTAATTTCTTCCCTGCAATATTAGCAGAAACCATAACTCTCTTAACTTCATTTAGGAAGTCAACAGGGTGTAATTGCTCTCCTGTCCAAGGGGTGATCTTAGTTACTTCTTTCATAAATTACTCTCCTTATATGTAGCTTCTAGTTTAGCGATTTTATCTTCAAAGGCTTTGTTTGCTTCTAATGCCTGTAACTTTAACTCATTTATCTGACGTTGTAAAGGGGTATCTTCAGTAACAATGCAATCTGGATCTACTCTGTAAGTTATCTTATTAGTCAACACTGGCATAGGTATTGTTCTCCAATTAATACCATCCTCACTAAATTGTATTCTAGCTCCCTTGAAGCCCTCCTTCAGTGCATCTACATCAGGGTGAGAGATAGGGGGATATTTATATTTAACCTCTTCAACTTCTTTACCTGCTAGTTTGAAATTATCAGAGTTATGTTTTCCAATGTAACCCTCCAGAGTAAGTTGGTGAAAGTAACAGACCTCCACCACAGAAATATCTCCACGTCTCATGCCACCATATGTACCCCAGATTCTCTGAACCCTATCCCCTACTTTAAATTGACTCATAAATAACACTCCTCATATAAATTAAACAAAAAAAAACTCCCTAACCACTCAATGAGAGAAGTATAGGGAGTTTAGTATTCTAAGTCAAGATATTTTTAATCTTTATTTTTAAAGTGTATGATTGTTTTATTATTCTTCCGTACAAAATAAGAGACACCTAAGACAAGGAAATATACTATAACTGAGACAAGGGTCATTAATCCAAATACGGTCCCAAAGAATACCTCATCTGTAGTTAGTCTACCTCCCTCTACTTTAGCCACTCCCAGTGTAGCTACAAATCCCGCCAATACCCATATCATCACACCTAATAAGATTTCCACTAGCCCTTAACATTCCAACGGAGGTCTTTAAGTTTGACTTCTCTTAAGTTAACTTGATTACCACTACTAGCTAAAATAGACTCATCAAGCATATCTACCCGAAATGAGTTGTGAATTTCAATAGCCGCCGCAACTTCTCCCTCTAGCAGTATCTGTTGGATAATCATATTATCTTCAGCTAAGTCTGTTGTAATCTTTTCAGAGAATACTAGAGAGTCCACAGCATCTAAACCTTTACTATCATCAAATAATTCTACTGTTACTGTTTTACGTGTTGTCATGTTTATATTTCCTTTTTGGTCGTTTAAATTAATATCACTAACTTCTGTATCTGCATTGCAATAATCAAAGTACTCATCCCAACCCTCCACACTCTGTCTGTCACGATTAAGTTTTAACTTAGATGGGTTAAAGTCATAACTGTATTCTAATTCTGTCTCTGATACCCAAATACCCCCAACATAGATATTACAACACCGCTCAAGAAGTATTCTACCATTTTCCGTTGCTATAACTTTGCCAACAGATTCCTCGGATTGCATGTACAAACATCTGTCCTGAATTTGGTCAAACATGTCTTGGTTTATATCATGTATGGCAATTGTAAAGTCATCACTGCTCTTAAAGGTATCTTGGTATTCATGTATAGCTAAGAAATTAGCATCAAAATCCTCGGAGTGTTCAAACTTAGGTATCCACTGTTTTGAGCCATTATAGATAATAACTTCATGCCCCTCCCTAAGCAATACACCCATACTAACGACTAAACCCTCTCCATGTCTACCAACTGATTCTTCTTTACCTCTATTCTCAGAGACTCCCATTAATAAGTATTTAGCATCTAAGGTAAAGTTTTTAGTAGTTAGGACTAAGGTGTTAGATGAGTAATCCCACTCAAAAGGATTGTCAGAGTCTAGTGCATTAGTCACAAATTCCCTTACTCCATCTACTGCTGACCATGATAGGCAATATTGATCTGATATCATGGTGTTGTATACTTTATTCATAAGACTCCTCAGCCTATCATATTAGGCGTTATAATGTTTAACTGGTAGGGTAGCTTAACTGACCCATCTATAATAGCGTAGGGCTAGCTGTAGACCCTTAGGATTGTGATGCACTCTCATATATGTCCCTCCAGAAATCATAACCACTCCCTTTTTACTGAACTTAACCCTGAGTAAACCCTACGTACATCCTCAACCTTTCTTTCTATAGTATACCTAATTACCCCTACAAGTATACCTTTTTTAGTAGCTATGTCAATCATATTCTTTGTACCTTTAGATCTCCCATCCCAAAAAGCTAACAATCTATCCCCGTACTCAGCCATTTCAGCGTTACGTAGGTGTCCTGCACTTTTGCCATATAAGTCCCAATCAGCGGGGAACCTTTTAATCTTAATTCCATTACTAGTGGCCCACTGCTCACCACATTTATCTGCTCCATTAGCTGTACCACTTACAATCTCTGTTAAACAGTAGAGAGCTTGATATATATCTAGTACTTTAGCTAACATTATGGCATCTTTAAAAGTCCTACCTCCTGCCACTATTAACTTCATCGCAGGCTTACCTTAATTTTATTTATACGATGATTTCTAAGGTCCCTGTCTAGTTGGTCATATATCCCTTGACAATCCCCCTCATTAAACCTCTTTAAAGCTTCCCCTTCACAAGTAGCTTCCACTACATATACAGCGCGACCCTTACTCTCCCCCTCAAATGGAACCTCTACATTATATAACATATTTTACTCCTTAATCCTAAACCACTTATCTTTAGGATTATACCCAGAGATAGCTATCCATTTATATCCTTGCCCAGAGAGTCTGTCCCTAGACTTAACCCTGAGCATACGGTTATCTAAAACCCACCCCTGAACCTCTAGCACACAATGCCCTTCACCACTTTCTGTAAGGCATACTACTAACCTACTATTCTCTATATTCTTTCTTCTACATAACATCCTACAAGCCAATGCAAAGTCTTCACAATCCCCAACTATACTTGTAGTTCCATTGTAGAACTCAGGTGGGGCTACCCATTTCTCTAAAGTTTGATATTGCTCTAAGTCAGTCTTGTACTCAAAGTTATTAAGCACAGTCCTATGGATACTCCTTAACACTTCTAATAAATCATCCATTAGCAATCAAACTCAGGGTTTTCTTTCTGAGCCTCCTCACATCCAGTGACAATAACTTCTACATTTGTCGTTTCAAAGGGTGTAGGAGGGGCTACAGCGGCACAAGAGACTATAGCTAATGCACTTGCTAGGGCTAGGAGTTTAAAAGCCGTCAGAGGTGCTGTAAAGTGTTTATAATTTTTCATAAAAATCCCCATTCCAATTAAGGCTGTAAAAAATACTAGCCCAATACTCATGTCCTTGTGGAGTGTCATCCCACACAAAAGCTCTATTCAAACTTAGTTCAGTCATAAAGTACATTAGAGCTTTCTCACCACTTAAGTTTACAGCAACTGTGGCTAATTCTTGCAAAGCTATATCCCTTCCTATTAGACTAGCTACCACATCAAAGCAAGCAATAGTCCTTACATCTAACTCTTTCATTATAAAAATCCTTCTAGTAGTTTAGTTAACCCACCATTAGCAACAACCCAATAGTAGAACAAGTAGATAGCATAGCCTAGTCCAAACCAGAATGCAACCCTTAGAATGAACTGTAGTAATATATATTTCTTCATTATGACTCCTCCGCGTGTTGTTCTAAAATTTCTATAGCTTCTTTAAGATCGTATATTTCATCAGCTAATTTATCGTAACCTTCTAAAGTACCCGCAAGTTGGAGTACATAATAACGACTCTTTAACTCCCACTCTAGTATCTGTAGCACTGTCCCCATAACTTTTTCCTTAATTATCAAACCAAAAAACAATTCTAAAATCATCCATATCTTTTTCATCAATATCGTTAGGGTAGTACTTACGGAATCTTTTACACATAGCAATGTAAAGCCCTTGCAGTGGGTTTTCTCCAGTTCGTTCCCAACTTCTTCTTACATATGTCTTATCGCTAGTCCCTTGACACCATGAGTCAGGTTTAATATTACAATAATCTAAATCATCAGCCTGTTTTTGGCTTATTAACCCTGTAACTTTTACAGGCTCAACAGGCTCATTTAAATCTATAAATCTTTTTACGTCCCTCAATGTAACAAAGCTATGTGAATGCCCATCACAATCTATTTCATCGCACTCACGCTTAACTAATTCAGTTGCATCATCAGGTATACCCCTTGGCTCAGATATTTTAGGCGATAATTCTGTATAATCCCTAACCCCGCATAAGGACGTAAACATAAAGTAATTTCTATCGCCAAATAATTCAACAAGATTGTACTCACGCTCATCATCCCAGCCATCCTTGCGGTAATAAGGATTTAACTCAAAGTGATCAGCAGATACCCATAATCTACTGCCATTAATAACTACACTTTCTTCGCAAAACATATGTATATCACATCCCATCTTCATTCTCCTTAAACAAAAAAAAACCCCTAAACCAAACCAATAAAGGAATGATATAGGAGTTTTATATTTATGTCAATGTTATTTTAAGGTTATCTTAGTTCTGTCTTCTTTTTATCTCCTGTCACAGGCTCATCAGGGCTTGACCCTTTTGAGCCACTCTTTTTTGATTTCCTTTTAGTATTGCCCCAGTAGGCTAGTCCAACTAAAAGTAGCACCACTAGTATTACACCACCTAATTCTTCCATCATATCTTCCTCTTGTTTAGTTTAAAAATCATCCCAGCCATCTACACTTTCACTCCTTGAATAATTTGTGTTAGTCCCCTCAAACAGAGGATCTAACACAATACCTTTTAGCCACTGTTAGCTAAATATTTTTCATACTTACTATAATCGACTTCACCTGATAGTTTAGCATGGCTATAGCCTGTAACCTTACTCTCAAAGAAGTTGGTATGAGCTTGAGCTGTCAGTAAGTAATCTATCCACTCTAAGGGGTTCTCACATTCCTCGTGTGTTAAGTCAAGCTGTTGTAGCCTTAGATTACCTAAGTACTTAATAAAGCCCTTAGCCTCAGGTAGAGTTAAATCCTCTTGGTCTCCCATCTCAAATACAAGCTCAAGAAACTTACATTCAGCATCTACGTAGCTCTGAACTAAGTCCTCTACAAAACTATCTAGTTCCCTAGCTTCATCGAAATTTAAGCTTTGCCTAATAGTAAGGTAAACTCTGATATTCTTATCAACATGGTCAGCTTCATCTTTTAAGCTCCATTCGTTAACACTATTAAAATTACTTACTAGTCCAAACCTTCTTAGGTTAAGTAGACAAGCGAAAGCACCAAACAATGAAATACCTTCACCTAGGAATATGACAGCCAACTGCTTACAGAAGTTTAAGGGTATATCTAGATCACCTACCCCTTGAGCCAAGATATCTATTTTATCTTGCATCTCTTTGTAATTTTTAAACTCACTCCAATCACTATTACTAAAACCAAATGTTTCAGCGGCTAAGGCGTAAGCTCTTTGATGAGTAACCTCTCTAGCCGCAAAAGTCATCCACATAGTTCTAATTTCATTATTCTTTACATGATAGATAATCTTAGAGTAGCCTGTACCCACTTGTACATCCATTTCTGTAAACAACATTAGTAATTTATCTATTAGATTCTTATTACTCTCATGGCTAACATTCTTTGTAGCTAACCCACCTTCAGTATTGTACTGCCTAAGGTCATCCATAAGGTCTACTTGACCCTCATTCCAGTTCATATCTATTCTATGAGTTTTCTCGGCGGCAACTGCCCACTCATAGTGGAATGGTCTATAAGATTTATTCTCTTCAAATACTTTCACTATGCTTCACATCCTATACAACTTGAATCCATTAAACTTACAGATGGTTTTTTATATTCCACCTTCTTCTTAAGAGTATCTGTTTTATCAGTCTCTTCACCCCTACAGTAGTAAAGAGTTTTAACTCCTTGCACCCATGCTAACATATGTATATTACTCATCTCTTCTAATGTGATGTTATTCCTTACAAAGATATTAACACTCTGGGATTGACAAATGTAGGGCTGTCTCTCTCCTGCCTGATAGATTATCTGCAATTGATCTATCTCATAGGCGGTTTTAAACACTTCCTTTTGATGATCATCTAAGAAATCTACATGCTGAACACTCCCCTTGTTTTTTAGGATGTCTAGCCATACGGACTTAGTATTTAAATTCTTACTCTCTAGTATTCTCTCTAAGTACTTATTCTTAATTAAGAAACTACCTGCCCTGCCCTGAGCTGTAAACGCATTGCTATTCCAAGGCTCAATGCTAGGAGAGGTTCCTACTCTTGATGAGGAGGTAGCATTAGGGGCTAGCGCAAATAAATGACTATTCCTCATACCACTCTTAGAGCAATCATCCGGCTCTCCTCTTAGTATAGCTAATCTCTTACTCTCGGCTATACCTTTTTCTCTAATATCTTTATAGAGTATATGTGTATGTTGTATGGCACTCCCAAAACCCCCACCCTCAAAAGGTATCATCTTACTTTGTAGGTAGCTATGCCAACCTAAAGTTCCTAGACCAATAGCTCTTTCTTTAATAGCAGAGTATCTGGGCCTATCTAACTCTTTAGGGGCTAGTCTAATAAAATACTCTAAGATATTATCTAACAATCTGATTAAGTCTGCGACAATGTTAGTATCTTTCCAGTTATCATATTTCTCTAAATTAAGTGATGACAGGCAACAAACAGCAGTTCGCTTGTTTGATGTTCTGAGAGTGATTTCACTACATAAGTTACTTTGGGAAACAGAGTACATTGGGTGGGTAATCCAATCAGGTATGTTTCTATTAACTGTATCTTTGTACATAATATAGGGTTCACCAGTTTCAAATCTTCTCTGGAGTATCTCCTCCCATACTTCTTTTGCTCTCAGAAATTTACCTGTAGGTCCATGCTTAGGGTCAGTAAGCTCATATGTCTCATCCTTAATTACCGCTTTCATAAATGAATCTGGAATATTGACAGCGTTATGTAAGTTAAAACACTTTTTGTTCATATCCCCACCTGTATGATCTCTCATACTAAGAAAGCTTAGTATCTCTGGGTGGTCTATGTCCATATAGGAGGCTATAGAACCCCTCTTAGCCTTTGTTTGCTTATAAGCTAAGGCATCAGCGTCATACCCTCTAAGGTGTGCCATAACCCCCGTAGATTTATTATCAGGACTACGGTTAGCTGAGTATACGCCAATACCCCCTCCCATCATAGCTAGCCAAGCGGTTTCTTTTCTAGTTTCTACTAGAGCCTCTCTGGTGTCCCCTATGTACGACAGGAAACAGTTAATAGGCATACCCGATGGGGAGACATTATCTTCCAGCCAATTCCCAGCTTCCTCAAACTCTTCTTCAGAGAAGGTAGGCCAAAGAGTCTCTACGGCATTAATTAAAGGAGCACCCGCAAATGTAAAATAGCCTTTAGAGGCGTAGTCGTATATTCTTTGTGCAAACTCGTAATCCCCGAAACTATAACAGGTAGATGCCCTAGCTAAACCTTGCTGTGGGGAAGTCTCATGATCTAATTTGTAGAACCCTTTTCCTGTTAATAGGGCTAACCCTTGCTCTGTTATATCGTTATCTCTCTCGTAATCTATCACTATGCCCAAGTACTCTTGTACAGTGTTATACATCCATTTTACCTCTCTTATTTGTTTTGGTATTTATTTGTCTGATTAATAAATGCAAGCCATTCTTTATCCTGTCTACGTACCCCTACCCACCTCTCACAGTTAACTACTTGTCCTGCCCAGTTCCTGTGGGATAGCTTTTGGGACTCTATCGGGTAAGTTGTGTCCATTCCGAACGTAAATAATAGTTGCTTAAAATCCTCATAATCACAGGAGCTAGGTGTAGGACATTTAGCTTTATACTCCTTACTAATCACTATATCGCTCATGCTAACTTCCCAAGCGTTCTCCTGTTCTAAGAATTGGTTTAATGTGGCTTCAACAAACTCTTCTTTACTTTTGCTCATCTACTTGCTCTCCTCTGTGCTTTCCTTTAACTCACTAATAAACTCTTCTAAGCCTAGCATCTGAGACTCTATCTGCATTAAGTGGTACTCTACCGCCTTTAGGTTTACTACTACTGAGGTTACAGTAGCAGAGATCTTTAACTCACTGTTACTGTGCTTTTTACGTTTATCTTTATTATGTATCGGCTCCGCGTAAGCATTAGCTATACTGGCTAACCCTTGAAGATTTGAAACAATGCCTTCTAAATTCTCTCTCATTACTACTCCTAAATTATATGATTTAACTCTGAACCCTGCTCTAGCATCTTACGATACTGGTAGAATGACTTAGTGTTGAAGTTTCCTCCAAAGTAACTCTTATCTGTCTGTGAGAGTGTCATGCCATCTACGAATGACATAGACATTGCCTGATGCTCACAAGGACTAAAATGAGGAGGATTAATAGAGAACTCCCCATTAGTGGGTAAGTTAAGCATATCATATATCTTAATAGCTTTCACAAGGCTATCATCTAATACCCTGTAACTAACTTGACCACAACATGAGGTTGAAACCTTAATAGCTCCCTCTAGTGTTGTTATCTCCTCACTTAGAAACCACTGCTTTCCCCAAATATCACTCTCCCACTCTACATATGGTAGATGCCACTGATTAAACTCTAACAACCTTGGAGAGCTATTGTCAATAGCTTCTTTTATCTTCTCTGCTAGAGCCCTAAACTCAGGTTGGGCATCTTTATGAAGTCTAAGTTTAAAGATATCCTCCCAAGCGGCTTTAGTGGCTGTTATGACTCCCTTTGTCCATACATAGGGTTCTAGGATACGATTAACTATCTGCTTGTGGTATCCCGACTCAGTCATGGCTGTAGCTATGGCTACAGCTTCCTTACTAGCTCTAATCCAAGCCCCTCTGCCTGTCAAGGTCTCCGTATAGACCTCACAATCTCCCAAAACAACTAGGTTATCCTCCTCTTTATCTGCAACCATCCCTCTTTGATTAGCCCCAAAGTGAACAGGAATAGCGGGGTCATTTGCCACTTGCTCTAGCATCTTAGCTACAGGGACAGCTCTGCTACTTTGGTAATTCCTAGAGAGAGTTCTGTGAGTATTTATCTCAGCTAAAATAAACCTATGAAACTCAACTTCCATAGTTATTAACTCATCCCCTTGATGAACTCTACTGTGGCAAATTACATTAGCACTTATACCCATTACTTAGGACCTCCTTTATCAAACCAGCCATACTTATCTGCCAAAGCAAATCCCAACAGTAAGTCATCTACATCCTTCTTATCTAAGTAGTATGTGTAGTCACCAAGATCTATAACTACTACTCCATTGTCATGATCATCTTTAGTTAAATTTACAGTGTCGTTAATCTCAATAACATCTATAGAACTATCTATGGGGTTTCCATCTAAATCTACTCTCATATCCTCTCTCCCTTGTGTTTCACTGGACTAATATTTTAACATAATCTAGATCACATATCTACTAAAACTTCTTACCATTATCTAAAGCCCTATTCTCTAGTTTATGGTCTACCCGCGTAGAATTGAAATCTAGTTTATCTTTAACTGGCTGTGCTATATTATGCCCCCTAGCTTTAGCACAATCTAGTGTAGTGTCAATCATGGCTGAGTATAGTTTATTAAGAGTAGTATTCTCACTGCCTACGTACAACGCCTTAGCAAAATCTGTTATAGTACAATTAACAGCTAAATGATTCATGCCCACACTATTATCTCTCCCGATAAGTAGATTAATGAACTCAGTGGGTTCGTATGTTAATTCTAACCTCCCTCCTAAATCTAGGGCTCTTATAAGGACATCAGCAAGCTCTACAGCCTCCATCTTGAAGTAGGGTAGCTTATCATCCATTAAGTTCTTTCTAGCCCCCTCTGTGGCTTCAGAAACCTCGGTGGAGATCAGCTGTAGCTTCTGGAATAGGCACTCATTGTCATTTTCCCACCAGCCCATGTTAATATTATTGTCATGAATACTTTTACTTAACTTATTTAGATAATTCTTGTGCAAACTAAAACTCCTCTATGTCATATAATGTGTCTACGTACTTAGCCCCCTCTACACCTTGGTTAAAAGGGTAAGAGAGTAGGTAAGTTTTTATTCCCAAGGCTATTGCCTTAGTGGCGTGTATCCCATTATCCTCTACAAATACATCCGGTTCCATGTCTTTTAGAGCTTCCTCTTTGCAAGCGCCTAGTTCTATTATTTTAATCTCTTTAAATGCTATATCAAAAACTACTTGAAGGTAGTCCTTCCTAAACTTTGCTTGCTTAGCATCAGACCCAAAAGCAGTCAGTATAGATACATCCCAACCCTCAGTGTAGAAGTCTAGGAGTGTAGCCCTCGCACCGTCAATCAGACTTAATGCCCTAGGATACCCATTAAATTCTAGTATAAGCTCATAAAACCTCTCCTTAGGCATATCTATGAACCAGCTAGACATATCGTAGGTATCTCTACTACTGTCAGGGTCCATTTTATAGTAGTAGTTCTCTTGAACCCAATCTATAAAACCACCATGCCAATCTAATAATACACCGTCTATATCAAATACTATATGCTTACTCTTAGCCATGCTGTAACTTCCTCTTCAACTAATTCATAGAAATCATCTAGAGTAGAGTTGTTATGTACATGAACACAGTCTACTCCAAGGTAGTCAATGTCTAAGTAGTCTCTACTGTCCTTGCTATAGTCTCTACCACCCCTAAATATCTTAACTACTAAGACGTTTCTAGCCCCAACTAAGTTAATGATGGGGATCATCTCAGCATTAAAACCTCCATCTGAGAATAAGTTTATACCTTTAACTATACCACTACAAGCGGCAAGTCCAAATGCCTCCTCTCCATATAGGGGTTTAATAACCTTCTCAGACATATTAATTAGCGCCTCTCTGGGGCTTATAGGGTGTCCTCTATAGGTTAAGTAGTAACTTGGTAGCTCTTTGTTCTCTCTAGTATATAGCCCATCCCACACTCCATCTGAGATACCATATGTTGATTTAACTAGGGCAAATAGAGTCTCCTTAAACTCTAAATGCCCCACGTTATGACCCTCAAATCTGAGCACCTCTTCCATGTAATCTACAGCCGCATCCTTACCTGAGTCTGGGGGAGCGTTAAATACAATTACTCGTTTTTTCATAATTCTACCCCTAAATCAATAATCAACTGAGCCAGTTTATCTTCACCTATTTCCCGCAACTGTTCCTTAATACGTTCTTTGCGTTCGTCGGGTTGAGGTAGGATTGAGTCTGGATTGATTCTGTAATTATACCCATCTATAAAATCAGTTTTATCAAGCCATACCCCATTAACAAATACTTGCAAATCAGCACCAGCAAGCATAGCCTCGCACAATTCTCTATACTCCTCTCTTGGTGGATTGCGGTATTTTTGAGGTGCTAGTTTGCAATGATACTGGTAAAAGTAATTGAAGTCACCCTTGTCATCAATAATACTGTAAGTACCGTTAGTAGAATCAAGGCTATAAATCTTATATCTTTTCCCAATAGTTAAATCTTCATCATCATCACTAACATTAACAACCCAATCACCTACTTTTACATTACTCATATCCCTACTCCTCTATCTTTTATAAGCTACGTACAAAAAGTAAATTAAACAGCAAAATAAAACTAATGCGATTGGACCCCATAATGGCACTGTGACATACCACCACGACCACGCAATAACACCAGTTAACTTTAATATGGTAAATGCAATTGTTAACGCACCTAAAAATCCCATGCCGTCTGAACTATTTTGATTTGAATTACTCATAATATTCCCCTTAAGTTAAATATTTACTTGCCTCTAATGCGGCTGACATAGTTTGGTATTTACAGACTTCATAGCTCTTACCTCCATACGCCATATGCTCATACAGAACATACCACAGGTTATCTTGACGGTATTCTTCTGCAATAGACCAGTCAGGGTCATCTCTAAACCCTTGAGTAAACACCTTACCTTGTGGATCGTAACTCATAGTAATATTATTCATATCTGTATAGCCTCTCTATGTATTCATTAACAGTGATTTACGTTTCTCCTTACTAAGAGTGTTAGCCCTAGTTCTAAGTATCTTACCACAGCCGTTACACTTAACCAAAGGAAATCTTGATAAGGTGGTATTGTAAGTCTTATCTGGAATTGGTGTCAGATCATCACTGCCACAAGAATTACATCTAGGCTTATCATCATCATAGAATAACGCTAGGTTAGGTGAGTTTGAATCCCAATGACGAACAGCCATATAAACTCTTTCTAAGACGTTTATGTCCTCATCACAGTAAGCTTGCATCTCATCTAAGGCGTCTACATCATCATTCATGCAATCAATCCAAAGTTTTAAATTAGTCCCTATCTTACCTTCTTCAACTGCACTAACATACTTAGACACGAAATCCATTTTATTACTAGTGATAGCAAAATTACCTTTACAAATAAGCATAGGATCAATAATCTTGTAGGGTGCTGGCTCAGGTAATCCATACTCCAGAAACTTAGCATTCATCTTCTTCCTATCAAAACTCTTGCCATTATAAGCTATGATAATATCAGCCTCATCAATTAGTGTCCACAACTTTTCGACTACGTATCTCTCATTGAACCTGAACCTCTCCACATGAGTATCATCGAAGTTGTTATGGACGCTAGAGTTGAGCATTTTTTCTGTTCCTAACCACTTAGCACTCCAACAGATAATGTACCAATCCTCGACTATAGCTCCTATGCTGATGTTCTGCTTCCAGAGACTCCAAAAGTAACCTAGGATCATACTAGTTTCTAAGTCATAGAGAAGTATCTTAGGTTTATTCTCTGGCACTACTACCTCTTGCATAAACTCAGGGTCATTCTTAAATTTTCTTAGGTAGTCACTAATAGTGCTCTTTGGCTTACCAACAATCTTAGCAATTTGTCTCCAAGAATTTTCTGTAGTTACCATTAACTCTAACGCTTCTTTTTTCCACTTACTACTCATTATTAGTTATCTCCTGTTTCTAGGTTTTCATCAGCCCACTCTATTAAATCACTCTCATCAAACACATCCTCTGGACTGAGATTCGCGTTTATCCAATCAATAGCCTCTCCTAACACATTATTCACTATAAGACTCTGTAAAAATTCTTTTTCATCTGATCTACCTACAATCATACAGTTAACTCCTCAGTCACTTGTTGTCTACGTAGTTTAGCATTTCCTAAAGGAACTATGCCCTTTGAGGTCAGCCAAGGTTTTCCTGAGTCCACTCTCATAATCTCTATTACATCCTTCTGAATAGCGGCTTGCTCAAAACTAATACCCTCCTTTTGGCTGTATGATATAATCCTATGGCATTTCTGACACTGAGCCTCTAAATCCTCAAAGTTGACAAAGAGAAGTTTAGCCGCAAACTCCCCTAGGTCCTGTTTGGTTTTTAGTGTTCCCGCCTCCTTCTTGTGGTTAATTTCTATTGTGTAAAGAGGTTTACCTGTAGCGGCTGTGATCCTATCTCTAGTGGCTTTGGCTACTGGATTAGAGAACTTACCTCCACAAGTCACGCACTTCATTCCCCAGACAGTTTCATTCCTACCATTAGGGTTGGGGTTAGGTACTCTTATACGGTTCTTCTTGACGTACTCTATTTTTACTGGGTTACGTGATGAGCCTTTTCTCAACACCCCTCTAACCCAGTTCCAATACTGAGACTCTGATGTCCAAGGCACACCCTTTATTTCCCAAGGCTTAGTCTCACTCATTAGTCAGGTACACCTGTTGAGATAAACTCTCCTCTTCCCAGTCAGAGTGATCAGGTTCACGGTCCCTTACCTTATACTCGTCAATAGTGTTAAGGGGAATTTTATAGCGAGTTACAGAGTTAATGACTAAATCTCCCTCGAACTCATAGACATCCTCAGCATACCATATCGGGTCATACCAGTCCAATGTCCCATCTAAATACTTTACTATACATTCTAAGTCTTCAATCATTTCTTTTAACTCCTATTCTTTCCCTAGCTATCTCAAAATAACCAGCGTCCAGCTCTATGCCGATGAATGACCTGCTTAGATTCTTAGCCGCAACACCTGTTGTTCCGCTACCCATTGTAAAGTCTAAAACGGTTTCGCCTTCGTTTGTGTAGGTTTTGATTAGGTATTCCATTAGGGCTACTGGTTTTTGTGTTGGGTGAAACTTAGCTTTACTATCTACTGTATGTTTTGTTATTGATAAAGGATAGTTTGTGTGAGTCTGAATAGCATCTCTATTTGCTAGTCCGTAACACTCTCCACTCGATCCAACCCCTTTAGTGCCCCTATCCCCTCTTGAGATTGTAGGAAAGTCTTTTTTAAGTAATCCCTGAGGGTTATATGTACATTGTTTGCCATAAAAAACTACAATATCCTCATGCTTAAGTAGCGGTCTTTTCTTAGCATTAAGATGTCCAGTTGCTTTAGATTTCTCCCACACCCAACAATACTTAAACATTTTTATATTGCTAGATATTAGATTTGTTGTAAACGGCTGCGATGCTGTCATTACGATTGCCCCATTAGACTTTATAATACGCTTCAACTGCTCCCACATTGGCTGTAGTGGTATAATTGAATCCCACTTACAAGCTGTAGTTCCGATTCAGCCGTAGGGCGGATCGCACAGAACACAATCAACAGAACCGCTCGGAATGCTTTTCATAACTTCCAAACAGTCTCCATTAATTAACGTGTTCGGCAATACACGCCCTACGGACTGTACCTCCTTCTCGTTAGTTATAGTAAACATTATATTAAATACTCCTTCATATTTAGCTTTAAATTATCCCACTCAATATGTTCATTTCACTTCTT
>Ga0306866_1000190_pt1 | contig 23391 bp, 26 predicted proteins | sample AntRauTorckE5432_FD_190450 | JGI IMG/M metagenome (GOLD analysis project Ga0306866, IMG submission 190450) | Saline lake microbial communities from Rauer Islands, Antarctica - Metagenome Torckler E5 #432 (v2) (version 2) | ecosystem: Environmental > Aquatic > Non-marine Saline and Alkaline >...
AATTTATTGCTATTGTTGATTATGATATCCTGTGGCTCTACTAAAATGTCATCAATATAGACCTGTACAGCTAATATTGTAGAATCGTTATTGTGGAGTGCAACCCATGTATCGGATGCGGTTGTTTGCTCAAACGTGTACCCGCAGAGATTAAGGCCAGCTTCATCTGCTAGTAGATTTGTACCATCGGCTCTATTTTTGAAAAATTGGCGTAATATCATATTTATATTTCCAGAAAATTAGAACGGTTGTGGTGTTGGGAATGGTGTATATGGTGGCGTTACCGGTGGTGTAACCGTAGCTGTCGTTACCGTTGGTGTAACCGTAGTTGTCGGCGTAACTGTAACCGTTGGGGTAACCGTAGTTGTCGGCGTAACTGTAACCGTTGGGGTAACCGTAACCGTTGGTGTTGTCGTAGCTGTCGGCGCAAGTGTAGCCGTTGGCGTAACGGTAACCGTTGGGGTTACAGTTGGTGCATTTGTAGCTGTTGGTGTTACCGTTGGTGTTGGCGACGGGGTAACAGGTACTGCATTGATTTTAAAAGGCTCTTCGATATTAATGAACGCTGTGTTGGCATCTACAACTTGGCCTATACGCTGCATTGAGATTCTTTGCGGAACAGCCGTCGTTACTTCCCCACTGGTGCCGACAAAAAGTAAAGTACCCGGCTCTTCGGTAAAGTTCCATGCTTCGTTAATCACATATCCATTCGTAACATAATTTCTTATCTCATTACGGCTTATATCTTCTACTGAAACACCGACAGCTTCACGATATTGGGTATCTGCAGACGACGCCAATCCGATTTGATTTGGGCCTTTGAATGTAACCGCATGGAACTTAGGAATACTTTCAACTGCCCGGACTCTCTTTTGTGAGGCTTCCAATTTGTATGAGTTTAGTGGATTATCACTTGCGTATACTGGGGTTTCCGTTGTAAGGAACTGACCGTTTGTTCGCTTAATTGGCGCAGCCAAGGCATCAAATAGAATGTGCCCAACATTTCGCATTTGGTTAAGATTAATCTGTGAACTTTCTGTTTCTGGTATTAGTAATGTACCACCTTGTAGTTTAGCCGCGAACACTCTAAGTCGTTCGACCCACTCACTACCGCTCCATACTACCATTTTGTTTATAGTGGTGTCAAAGAAATGAGCGTCTATTGATGGTGAAGATGGGCGAGTATTGCCGAAATGTGGAGCTACAGTAGTCGCACCAAATGTTCGCGTACCGGTTTCTTTGCTAATATCCCAATAAAGCCAATAGTCCGTTCCACCGGAAAATGGCCCGGTCCATGCACCATTGATAGTTTCAGATTCTGTGAGCAAATAATCGGCATAACCGTCCGCAAATGTGACCACCACTGGGTCATCAACCACAATCAGATTAACTACTCCACTGGAGAGTGCCAGAAACGCTGGGGAATCTGGTACGCGGGCTATTCCTTGTCTGATGGTCACTAACATATTATAATCTCATGCTGCATTTCAAATATTTATTATTTGGGTTAAGTAATGATTAAACTTGATGCCCAACTGCAAGTGACCGTTGTGCCGGTGACGATGGTGTTAGATTACCTACCAATGTAACCACGCCGAATGGTGCGGCAGCAAATGGAAATCTGAATACGTCCAATGAAGTTGCCCCGAGGGGGAACACCCCACCGACAATATACCCGTCATCAGATGAACTAATACCCGTTCCGAAGTTTGTGGTCTGTGCTAAATCCCCAACATTTGTAGCTGTTGCAAATGGCGTACTGAATGGGAAGCGCTGTACCGTACTGCTGTTATTGCCACCCATTGCGTATCCATCTGTTGCTGAACTAGCCTGTGCGTGATTTTCAACTACAAATAATAAATTACCAACGTCTGTGGTGTTGGTAAATGGGGAACTGAATGGGAAGCTTTCAATATTATTGATACTAGTTTGTCCCCCACCGGAAAGCCACCCATCTGTAGTAGACTGGTGACCACTCCTGTGACGCCGACCACCTGTAACCGAATCTCCTACGAGAGTAGATGTGGTAAATGGTGCACTGAATGGATATCTATCAATATTCGCGGTTTGGCCCGGAATTGCTGGTGAGTATCCTCCTGCAGAATATCCATCAATATCACTGTTTAGGCCACCTTTGATACGGAAAGTGACACGACGCAAATCCCCAATACCCGTGTCGCCAGTAAATGGGGTAATCAGTGGGAAACTATCAATTCTACTTAATGCCGTTGTGCTTGGGGAATTAGCCCCACCGGCCACGTAACCGTCTGTTGAGCTACTAGACCCACTAGCTGCCGATCTACCAAGAGTAATTGTTCCTACTTCGGTGTCTGCAAATGGAGCGGAAAATGGAAACGCAATAACTGACGGGGAGACCGATACCCCACCCGATACAAAACCGTCAGTTAGTGGAGCAGCCGCTGACACCGTTGGTGTTGGTGTTGGGGTGGGTGTTGCCGTAGCGGTTACAGAAGCAGTCACCGTCAACGTTGGGGTAAGAGTTGGAGTTACCGTCGCGGTAGCCGCTAAAGAAGTAGTCACTGTAGGTGTTGGAGTCCCCGTTGTTGCTGGTGTCGGAGTTGGAGTCAGGGTTGCAGCAGCCGTCGGGGTAACAGTAGCAGTAGCGGTCAATGTAGGTGTTGCTGTTAGTCCCTGTGTGGGTGTCATGGTGTAAGCGACGCCCCCGGCGTGGGGGTTAGAGTAGCAGTTACAGACGGTGTAACTGTCGCAGTCGCAGTCGCAGTAGGGGTCGGAGTCGGAGTCGATAGAATTAGTATTTGGGGCTCAATATCTACAAAAATAACATATTGTGAAATCACATATCCAATCTTTTGAATAGAGCTATCAGATGGGATATTTGTACTAATATTTCCGTTTAGGCCAACAAACAACGGAGTAAGTGGTGCTTCTGAAAAATTGAACAGATTTCTATCTTCAATAAAGCCCCGAGTTACAATATTTCTTTTATCACCAGTACCTACTGCAACCTCGGTTACACCCAACACTTCTTTGTCTATGTTAGTATAATTCGCTGCTATAAGCTCACCATCTGCGTTAAAGACCACAGCTTTGCTTTTGGCTATATTTTCGGCGGAAGTTGCTGAATTATCAACGCGCTTTAACCTAAAGTTTTCTATCTGGCCGACATCTTGTTTAGGATTTCCAGTATCCACCAAGAAGATAAAGTTACCATCGTCAAGCTCTCTACGGATAGGTTTGCCGACTTTAAAGAATCTAATAGGGTAAGCTTGAAAATCACCATAAATATCGGCCTGTGATCCTGTACCGAAGTTTAGTAGCACCCCATTGACTAAAGACCCAGCAAATGTTCGGATTTTTTTGATCCAATTAAAACCATCCCACACTTTCATATAGTTGTCGGTTTTGTCAAAGAAATGCTGATCTACTACGGGACTACCGGGTAGTGCTCTACCGTTCAATGGTTCTATTTGGGTGACGCCACGAGTCAACCTACCAGTTTCAGTATCAATTTCCCAATAGAACCAGTATTGCCCAGAGTCCGAATAACTACCCGGCCACGCATTTACTACATCGGATGAAACATCTGATAGGTAATTAACTGGCCCGTGTGTAAAAACTATACGCACAAAACGAGGAATTCTCAAATCTACGGAAGTGGCTCGGCGTACTAAATAGTCCGCTTTATTTGGTAGTATCAAGCCTTGTCTTAGATTAACTTTCATTTTATGGTACCGTTGGAGTTGGAGTTGGAGTACTCAATAAGTTAGTAGTGCTTGCCCGTTCAATGCGCGGATACATGCGCTCAATATTTGACTCATCCAAGAACACTTCTCCACCAAACACAAAGAAACGGTTTGCGCTAGCTAGAGATAGCTCACCTATATCCACGGTACGATCTCTTATTTTGTCAACAACACCATATGGTGAATTAGCCAAAAGTAGCATCAATTGGCGGGGTTCAATATCGATGAAATCACCTAGATACATGTCATCCACATTCCGATATCTTACCTGCTGTATTTCAAAGCGAGTTCCGTCTGGGATATCTGATAATGTTATTGCAGAGGGAAATGCGTCGGAAATAATATCAAGTACCTGTAGACTTTTGGTTGCAAAGTTTCTGCGTTTACGTAATAGAACCTGCCCCCACCCAAACCATGGTGATGAGTTAGGAAGTGTGTCGAATAAGTATGTGCCCTGCACGTTTATAGCCGGAGTACTAGGAACAATGACTTCAATATCAAGATCAAAGTCGTCTTCTGTCAGGAATCGAACACCACCGGTGGTGTTGATAATTGATGTAACAGCGAAGTCCAAATATCCCAGATGTGATACCTGAAATAGTTCTTGTTCATTTGGGACTGTAACAACGTTGCGCGGCACACTAGAGCGAGCCACCAAATGCACAATACCCCTGCGACGAATACCAAATGAGACCTCTATGCGATTTTCATTTATAATCTGCACGGTGTACTCGTCAGGAGACACTTCAATCGGCTGACCAGTGTTATCATCGAAGAAATAGATCGTAACGGCAGGCGATACTCCCAGATCATGAGTAAGCTGCCATGAATCGGTGCTGATGTTTATTGTTTCTTGATAGAATGTTCTACGTGGAGTGTAGTCAGATAAACCGGGCACTACGGGAGGGAAATCCAAATCCTCTCGAATGGTATTGGGGTTCCGTGAAAGTTTGTATAGACGCCCTTTACAGCCTTCTGTTATCACGCATTTCCCAAAGACGGTGAGCCCTCGGATATTCTCCGTGATAGCTATTTCGCGCTCACATGTATTACAACGGTATTGAATAGTAGCCATAAAAAAGAATCACCTTCCCATAGCTAATATTTATACTCACGTCAAAGGGATATCTTCTTTAGGTGGTTGATTAATTCATGTGCATCAGTAATACTATCTTCAATTAGGCAAAGTGGGCCACATTGTATATCATATAGTATCCATGCGAAGTCACATTGATATTTGTGCACAACCGTACCTCTGACATTCCCACGCAAAAGCTCTTTCTTTGATCGGTTGCTATCTCGACCATCCAGTGCCAGTCTGTATGTCTCTACGGCAATGTTAAATAATTCAGCCAGTTCAGCTATAATATTTTCAATATCTTGTATTTTATAGTGTTTTTTAATCATTGTTTCCAATATTTTCCGAGGTTGTTCGTAATTTCGTGAGGTCGCGGGTTACCATGGAAGCATACTACTTTAGCGTTCTGTGGTAATGCGTCCTGACAGTGTACTTTGTAAGATACAACTTCTCCGGGGAATGCATCTTGAAAGTATTCAAGTGATGGTTTGTAATAACTGATAAAGTCTTGGTCCCCGCCAGACAAATACTTTTGCATATAATGGTTAGGATTTTGTTTAAATTCATCGTAAATGCGAAGCACTCGATCCCCGTGCCATGACATCAGACCACTTCCCATTGAACTCAAGTGATAGAAATCTCGCAATGCGCAAAACTCACCATCATATTTAACAACATTGTCTATATTTCCTACGACAAACGTATCTAGATCAAAATAAAAGACTTGTTCACCAGTAAACAATCCGGGCCGAAACAATTCAATCTTACCCCACCATTTGGGCCAATTATGCTCGAACCTGATAACATCATCGATATCTGAACTCAATCCCCTTTTATCATCGGTAATACACACCAATCTATGGGGAACTGACAAGTTTGACTTTATGCCGTCCACTAGGTTGTTTACGTATTTATGAGTGTATATCCCACCTGTTCGCAATACTAGTGCAATCGATATTGGGCGTTTAATTAACTGATCGTCATTCCAATTTCGTGGGCGGCGTGCTTTCCGTAAACACTTAATGGCAAGCTCCTTTTCGCGAATACCATTGATCATCATCTGACGAGACGCGAGCATCTCATCTTTATGGTCTTCCATGAATTCTTTGATTGCCGCAGTACATCCGAAATTTTCGTGAGAAATAAAATTATCGAAATATAAGGTACCACCATAAGACATACGATCCCACACATATTCCAGTGCCTGTCGTGTTGGGGTATAATTAATTAAGTCCACTAATGCAAAGGAATAAGATACATCAGGCAACTCGCCCAAGACTTCTGGTATCCATCCTGCCAATACGTTATATGACTCTTCGGGAAATGCAGTCAGTTTATCCGTAACTTCTTTGAGTGTAGCTTTATATTTCCCCTTGGCATGTGGTAGTGTATTATTAGAATTTCGGTCTTTGGGTATCGGTGGGGGTAGACCCTGAAAGCTATCTATCCCATAAGCCGTCTTATCCGTAGACGCAGCAAACGCAACCAAATGGCTGAATGTGGTGCCCTGATACACGCCAAATTCTACAATATCACCTTCAACATTTCGAGAATCTTCCAAATGCTGTTTCATTCTATTAATCTGCATCGAATATTTCCAAAGCTTCTTCCAATCGGAATTTAGGGTAAGTATTTATTTTACTTGTAATGCTCCCATTGATAACTTGAATACCGGCCTGCGCCATTTGTGTTTTCGTTGAATTAAACATTTTTGGCAAGTGGGTGAGTGGTCTATTACGCTCCGCATCTGTATAAAAATAACCAACAGTACCGTCCAGTCCAAGTAAGAGAATTTTACTCGGCTTCAAATGGTAAGCCAGATTGAATGCACCGTAGCCGGAATTTCCAGTAGAAATACATCTGGGGTCTTCGGATAGCGTTAAAGCAAATGCATTCTCGGAAGACTGCTCCATTAAGTTATTGCCTAATAGTCGCTGAAGGTAGATTATATCATTCGGCATCCGTGTCCGATGTGCGGGGTGCTTGGCATCACGTCTTCCAAAATCTTGAGGAACCGCAACGTATTTCGTACCTTTAAATGATCGCGGTGGTAATTGTGGCCCATGGATACCCCACGGATCAAGTGTAAACCATGCATCGGCAAAGGGAGCCGCCTTTACCGAATTGTTTATCGTGATCACAAAATAATCTTTACGATTGATGCGTTGTAGATCAAATCCTTTAAGGCTGGAGCCACTTGCTAGAATTACTACTTTTTTAGCCTTTAGATTTGGGGATACACGCCCGAATGATATACCATTACTCATATCGCTATTTAGTCCTTTAAATAATCCATATAAACTCCAAATTTAAAACAACGCAGAGCACTATTTGGGTTTGCATTTATAATCTCAACCAGACTCCCTTCGCGTTCTATACCCTTGGCCAATCCATTCATCGATGGTACGAACAAATCATTGTATATGTGATCTTGAATTGGAAGCCTAGATTTGTTATGATAGTGCGTCTTGCGAGTTATCGTATCACGTTGCATATCGAATCCAATTAGTACAATGCGTTTAGGTTTCATATTCACAACTAAATTCAAAACTTGAACGCCACTGTTATTACCACAAATGTGATCAGGGGCCGGATCGTATCCATTATCACTCGTTCGCTTTAAAACTGCGGCCTGTGCAATGGTTTTAGGATCACCATTTCGGTCATAGTTAATATGTTGTGCTGGCTTAGATGTAAAACGATGTGGCACTTTATGTGCCTTAAGAAAATCGTAGTTCTCTGACGCCCATGTTTCGTCTACCCAATAAATGGCAGTGGCATTTGGGAAGTCAGCTAATGAATCGTTGATACATATTACTACCTCATCTTGTAGCAAACTGAAATCTACATTTAGGGCACTTGTACCACCGCCTACGATAAAGACGGTTTTGCCTTTAATCGCTTTCATAAAGGCTTGCAATGATGGACGCATGGTAGTATAATTCCAAATGTTACATAAGGTCACTAATGAAAATAACAATTATAAGAGACTGTTCTGAATTCTTAAAGCAAAGTAACGGTAAACCGTTAGTTAAGTTCTTACCCAAAGAAGGCCCAGATCAAAGAAAAATCAAGGTCCGTAAGAGAAAAACAGACTCAAAATTCGACAAAGTTTTCAATACTGTATTTAGTCAGCATCCTGATCTGCGACAACGTGCCGTTTTTTGTAGTGGTGCAAGCGGGTTGCGAGAAGAAGATGCCGAGGCAGACCTAGAGCCATTCTACGTCTTTCCGCCCGATGGATTCAAATACATATACAGCCCAAACGTATATCGCTCATCTATTCAGTATCAGGATACTCTTGATAGGTTTCTTGATGTAATGGGTGAGAACGCCGCTATTGAAACTTTTAAAGAGGTTCTTAAATATGATTACATCGGAAGTAATCTAATTGATGGTATTGGTCAGGGGTGTGAAATAATTGTTTATAACGTTCCTTATTTTTTCGCCATTAGAACCTCTAGCGTAAATAAGTATTCAACTCTGTTTTCCTTATAATTTAAAGCAGAGAATTTAAGCCTTTGATTTACAAGGGTTGAGAAACAATTATAAAAATAATGGTAAATAACTTTTACCTACTATGAATTCACGGAGCAATTAATGCAAGACACGCCTGAGTCTACAACTAGACGAGTAATGAACGTTGGTAACATCAACGTTGTTAAACGGGACGGTTCTGTGGCACCATTTGATATTGAAAAAATCCACAAAATGGTTGAACTCGCCTGTGAGAATATCACAGGTGTGTCGGTTTCTGATATCGAAATGGAAGCACACTTATCGTTTTATGATGGAATCACCTCGCGTGATATCCATGGTGCAATAACCAAATCCGCTGCCAACCTAATCTCAGACCAAACGCCTAATTATCAATATGTTGCCGGTAGACTGCTGACCTTTGACATCCGTAAAACAGCATGGGGTGGCATGAATCCGCCACGCCTATTTGATCACGTTAGATGCAAGGTTGAAGAAGGGTACTACACTCCCGAGCTTCTATCATTATACAGTGAAGAAGACTGGAATAATCTTGATAGCGTTATCGACCATGACCGTGATTTGCGAATGACGCATATTGCTGTTAAGGAATATTTGACAAAGTATTCTATTCGCGATAGATCGCAAAATGACGTTATTCCACAAGAAACACCACAGTTCACATACATTCTGATTGCCGCGCTTATGTGTAGTGATACATGCCTTGTTAAGGATGTCAAGTCTTATTACAACGATGTGTCGTTTGGTAACTTTAGCTTGCCAACTCCAATTATGGCTGGTATGCGAAGCACTACAAAGCAATTTAGTTCGTGTGTGCTTATTGAATGTGATGATACCTTAAAATCTATCGAGCATACTAACATGGCAGTTCAGGAGTATGTTTCTAAGAAGGCGGGTATTGGTGTTGGTATGAGTGGAGTCCGTTCTGAGGGGTCCTCTGTTGCGAACCGCACAATTAAGCATACTGGGGTTGTTCCATACTTTCGCCAAATGCAAGGTACGGTTAAATCGTGTTGTCTAAGACCAGATATGTTTGTAGAAATATTAGTAGATGATTATAAATAACTCTAGGTGGCATACGAGGGGGTTACGATGGACAATATATACTACACATATCTAATTGGTTGGAGTGAACACAATAAATTTTATTATGGAGTGAGATACTCAAAACATGCCGATATAAACGAGTTATGGAAGAAATACAAAACATCATCAAAATATGTCAAGGCGTTTACAGAAGAACATGGTGACCCAGATATTATACAAGTTAGAAAGGTGTTTGATGTTAAAGAAAAGGCAATTGGTTGGGAATCTAAGGTATTAAGAAGGATGAAGGTAACTGAATCTGATAATTTTTTAAATAGATGGGATAATAATACGGTCCCTTTAAATCTAGAAGGACCGTTCCCATTTGAAAGTGCCTATATTCAAACAAAGGTGGACGTGACATTGAGTAAAAAATATGGTGGACGGGGGAGTAGTTCACCACATATTGCGGAGAAAGTAAAAAAAACTAATAACGTTAGGTATGGGAGCGATCATACGTTAAATTGTAAGCCAGTTGCTGAAGCTAGGCTCCAAGTAATCCGTGCAAAGTATGGAGCAGATAACCCATTTGCAAATAATGAAACATTACAAAAAGTTATGGTAGAGCGATATGGAGTTTCAAATATGATGCACGACCCTACGGTTAAAGAAAAACATAAACAGTCTATGTCTAAAGTCGATTGGAATAAAAGAAATAAAAAAACAAAAAAAACAATACTTGAACGATACGGCACTACTGATATGCTTAATAGACCAGAAGTGCGAGAATTTAATAAACGGGGTTGTCCTCATGGGTGTAAAGATGGTCATTTATATGACGCCGGAAATTTTACAAACCATATGGTTAAAGTTCATGGGTGGAATAAAGAACAAATTAAAGGATATAAAAATGAAAACAAAAAAGATTAGCATATATGATTTGAAGGTTGGTGACAAAATAAAAACCTTTGACGAAGTAACTGGAGGCATCGTTTTTAAGGAAGTTACTGATAAGTGGGATACTATAGTTGAACCAGAACACCAAGCATTGGTTCAACTATCAAATGATAATAAAATAGAGTGTTCAATAAATCACCCGTTCATGGTGATTAATACCACTGGTGTTCTTATAGAAGTCAAACCACCCAAATTGAGTATTGGTGACATAGTTAAGACCGATAATGAAGTGGCATCAGTGGTTAATGTAACCATTGGCAGGGATAACCCTAGTGATTATATTGATATTACCGTAGAAAATACGCACACATTTTTCACTTCAAATACAGAAACCGGGGATATGATATTAACGCACAACTCCCAAGGTGGTGTTCGTGGTGGAGCTGCGACGGTGCATGTATTGCTTTGGCACCCAGAAATTGAAAACATATTGGTATTGAAGAACAACAAAGGCACGCAGGATAACCGAGTCCGACAATTAGACTACTCGATTCTGATTAACAACTTCATGTACAAGCGTCTCATCGAAAATGGTCATATCAACTTGTTCTCCCCGAATGATGTTCCTGATATGTACGAAGCATACTTTGACGATCCCGCAGAATTTGAAAGATTGTATGTCAAATATGAAAAGAAGCCAGAGTTGATCCGAGGTAAAATAACGGCAGCAGAATTATTCAGTAATACAATGCTTGAGCGCAAAGACACTGGACGTATTTATATTATGAATATTGACAATGTAAATGATCACTCTAGTTTCATTGATTCTGTGCGTATGAGCAACCTATGTCAAGAAATTACGCTAATTACAACGCCCATGGCTACCAAAAAGTCATATGAAATCTATGTCCCAAATGACCAATTGTTAAAGGTTATTAATCAATTGGGTACATCAGATGTAGTGGACAAATTCGAAATTCAAGGAATATAAAAATGCCGCAATATAACGATTTTAGGGACTTGACTGTCAAGCCCGACGAAGAAGGGTTTGCCACTATTCAGGTCGAAGAAGATGTATCACGCATTGCACTATGCACACTATCGGCTATCAACCTTGGTAACATTAGGTCACTTGATGACATTGAGGGTTGGATGTGGAACGCGGTTCGTGGTCTTGACCAACTGTTGGATTACCAAGACTACTTAGTCCCAGCTGCTCGCGAGGCAACGCTTGATTATCGACCTCTTGGTATTGGTATCATCAACTTGGCATACTATTTTGCCAAGAACAATGTAACATATGATGACCCTGAAGCGCACCAGTTGATTCACGATACGATGGAAGCTGTGCAGTTTTATGGGATCAAAGCATCTATTGAATTGGCTAAACGTAAAGGCCCGTGTCGCTTGTATGAGCGCACAAAATACAGTCAAGGTCTTCTGCCTATTGATCACTATAAAAAGTCAGTAGACGAGATTGTGAAGCCTAACTACAGTCTTGATTGGGCGTGGTTGCGCGAAGAGCTAAAGCAACATGGTATGCGAAATGCAACTATTACAGCATTGATGCCTGCGGAGACCAGCGCAAAAATTGTAAACGCAACAAACGGTGTCGAACCGATTCGCTCACTAGTAACGGTCAAGGGTAATAAATCTAATATTTCGAAGCAAGTTGTCCCAGAAATTCATCGCCTAAAGAACAAGTATCAAATGTTATGGGATATGGAGGATATGAACGGCATTATCAAGACGATGGCTGTGATTCAGAAATTTACAGATCAGAGTATATCAACGAACTTGTCTTACAACCCTGCACATTACGAGGGCGGAAAGATACCAATGTCGATGATGCTTCGCGATCTGGTACTTTGTGCCAGATATGGCATCAAGACTCTTTACTATCACAACACTCGCGATGGCCGCGATGATGATCTTCAAGATCATACTGAAGAGTCTAAAACTGAAGAGCCTAAATGGGTAGCTATTCCCCTAAATGGACCAAACGGTATCGAAATGGTTAATGTACCCGCACCAATCGAAGTCGAAGATGAAGAAGAATGTGAATCATGTACAATTTAAGAGGTAGTTATGGCAGATAAAGTTAGAGCATTTAACCGAAAAGATGTAGATTTTACAAAGCAGTATATGTTCTTCGGTGAACAGCCGAATGTTGCACGATATGACATTCAGCGATATCCTATATTTGAAAAGTTGATTGAAACACATCATGGGTTTTTCTGGACTCCACAGGAAGTCAATCTTACTCAAGATGCGATTGACTTTAAAAGATTATCCGATCATGAGAAGCATATTTTTATTGCCAATCTTAAGTATCAAACCCTGTTGGATTCTGTTCAAGGTAGAGCACCAAATTTGGCGCTACTCCCGTTTGTATCACTCCCTGAACTAGAGACGTACATTGAAACGTGGTCCTTTTCCGAGACTATGCACAGTAGAGCGTATACACACATTCTCCGTAATATCTTGGCCAGCCCCTCCGTTGTATTCGATGACATTATCCGAAATACAAATATCATGGATCGGGCCGAGGCAGTTACGTCATATTACGACGACGTAATTAAATATGGTGGCATTTACAACGTGCTTGGTGAAGGAACCCATAAAATAGATGGTAAGAAGATAGATGTAACTCTTAGGGAACTGAAGCGTAAGATGGTTCGGTGTGTGGCATCTATTAATATTCTTGAAGGTGTTCGATTCTATGTGTCGTTCGCATGCGCGTTTGCCTTTGCTGAAAATGGTGTAATGGAGGGTAATGCAAAGGAAATTACGCTTATCGCCCGTGACGAAAACCTTCACCTTGCAGGCACGCAAAATATTATCAAGAAATGGTATTCGGGACAAGATGATCCTGAAATGCAAGAATTGTGGGCAGAAGAGGAAGATTATGTCAAGCAAATGTATCTTGATGCTGTCCAGCAGGAGAAAGACTGGGCAAATTATTTGTTTAAAGATGGTTCCATGATGGGTCTCAATGATCGTATCCTGAATGAGTACATGGAATACATTGCAGGGAAGAGAATGCGTGCAATTGGGATCAAGAATGATTTCAGTAAAAAGAACCCACTTAGTTGGACAGATAAGTATCTCATCTCGTCTAACAACCAAGTAGCCCCACAAGAAACAGAAATAACAAGTTACGTTGTTGGTGGCGTTAAATATGATCTTGACGAAAAAACGTTTGACGATATTACTCTATAAATAGTTCTGAACTATTTTTAAGCAATGAAATCAAGAGAAGGGGACCGAAAGGCCCCCTTTCTTTTACCTTCGCAATAAATATGATAAACAGAGGGTGTTGTGATGGGTTGGACGTTCAAAGAGTTCATGATTGAAAGACAAACCACGTTAATTGAAAGAAAGGTGCAATTGCGTGAAGAAGTTAAAGAACAGTTGACTTCGAACAACGGTATTTTCAATAATCATTATCGCTTGGGCTCTGAAGCTTTTTTTGACTTTATCGAAGAAGCGAAATCTATGTACAATGAAGGCTTGGTAGACGCGGAAGACGGCGACAAAGAAATTCTTGAGTCTGACTTGGGCGAATGGGCAGCGTATGGTAACTCACATGTGCCGCTTGATCTTCCCATGGTAGTTGTAGAGGACCCACGTGAGCATGATTTCCGTGGTGGCGAGCGAGAACGAGATTCGTTGCTGAATGATGTTATTAAGCCAGCCTATTCAGACGCTAAAGTCAACATGCAAGATGCACAAAAAGATGGGCACGATGAAGATGTTCAAGCATTTGGCCAAGCCCTTGCAATTTATCGTCAGATGGGGAAGGCTCTACAGAGTGATCAACCTTATGGGAAGCTGGTTAAAATGTTTAGGCAGATGCCCGAAGAAGTAAAAATTGATTTCTCTACCTATCTAAAAAGACTAAACGGTCCAGATGCTCATGATATTCGTCGCAAGTTCTTTACTAACGGTGAGCTTGATGAATCCGAATATCAGGGTAAAGATGTTGAATTGAATAAACCCAGCCGTGGTGGGCCAAAGAAATATTATGTCTATGTCAAGAATGACAAGGGCAATGTCGTCAAAGTGAACTTTGGTGACTCGGGTGACCTAAAAAGCAAAATCAATGATCCAGAGGCTAGGAAGAATTTCGCATCACGTCACAATTGCAGTGAAAAGAAAGATAAGACCAAGGCAGGTTATTGGTCATGTAATTTGCCACGATATGCTGATCAGCTTGGCCTTTCCGGTGGCGGAAACTTTTACTGGTGAACAATCCATACACTGAAACGCGAGATGGCAATATTATTTTGCGAGAATTTTCAGAAAGTGTGGATACGGATGAACTAGTTTGGCACCGGGACTTGGATGAGCGAGTTGTTATTCCAACAGAGTGTGATGGTTGGATGTTCCAAAAGGACAATGAGGCACCTGTTGAAATGATACCCAACAAGGCATTTGTTATCGAAAAAGAAGTATACCACAGAATCATAAGAGGTTCTGGTAGGTTAAAGCTAAAAATTATTGAAGGTAAATGATGTTTCAAGTAGAATATGACTTCCAGCCGGGTGACCCAGTATATGTAGTCACCCCGTCTGTCGATTCGGTAGAAGCTGGGGTTGTAACTCAGGTTACTGGCGTCATTTATGATTCTTCCGGTAATGTGATAACAATCTTAGAATACTACGTTAGGTTAAATGGCGACGTGGGCTCAACTCTAATTCCATCGGAGCGTGTGTTTGCTACTCTAGATGAAGCTGTATTATTTGCGCAGGCGCTAATTACACCGACGCCAACGTCAACCGTAACCCCTACCGTTACGCCAACGTCCACGCCAACGCAGACGGTTACACCAACGACAACAAGCACTGTCACGCCAACGGTTACTGTGACCCCAACGATCACCCCAACTGTGACTACTGGGCTAACACCTACAGCTACGCCAACACCAACGAATACTCCAACACCGTCACCAACAGTTACGGTTACAAGCACTGTAACACCGACTGTAACACCAACCGTGACCGCTACGGCCACTGTAACCCCAACGGTTACGGGTACTGTAACGATGACTCCAACCGTTACAGTCACGCCAACAGTTACGGCTACAATGACAGTTACACCAACCGTGACCGCTACAATGACAGTTACACCAACCGTGACCGCTACGGCTACAGTTACCATAACACCCACAAGCACAATTACACCTTCGCCTTCGTTAGTATATGATAATGCGGTGTATGCTGGCACATGGGATAACGATGTTTACAAATTATCAAGTGACGGCGCAGTTGTTCTTACAATTGAAGAGCATACGCTACAAGTTAATGAAGTCGCTGTGGATGCATCTAACCCACAAAATATCTTTACCGCAGGACGCGACGGTACAGTTAAGAAGCTAACCAATGCTGGAAATGTCGAATGGTCTTATAACATTGGGGATATTGTTACCGGTGTTGCAGTTGATGTAAATGGCAATGTATATGCATCCGCAAACGATACTCTGGTATATAAGATATCCTCAACCGGCACATTGATTTGGACGTTTAGTGGACATACCGGCAACGTCAATGCCGTTGCAGTTGATTCCGATGGGAACGTATACACGGCGTCCATCGACAACACCATTCGTAAGCTTAATTCGGACGGTGAGGAATTGTGGCTATTTGAAAACCCGGCAATGCGTAACTTCTATACGATTGCTGTTGACTCTAACGGAAACGTAATTGCTGGAACCCAGAACGCTAAAGTTTGTAAATTAGATTCTGACGGAAACGAGGTATGGAGATATGACGACCATACGGCAGGTGTATTAGCCGTGACAACGGATGTTGTTGGTAACGTTTACTCCACGGGATATGATAACACTGTGCGCAAATTAGACCCAAATGGCAATCTACTACTCACCATAAACCTTGGAGAGTCTGGACAGTCAATCGCAATAGACACCGATGAGTTTATTCATGTTGGTTTGAATAATGGTAACGTGGTTAAATACAATGCGAGTGGAGTTCTACAGTGGTCTACATCAGTAAGCAGTGTGAGAGTTGCGGGGGTTGCAGTTGATCCGCTAGTGGGTGCGTTCCCTAGTTTTTGGTTAGTTCCAACACCAACACCGACTGTTACACCGACAAACACCGCGACTGTTACACCGACTGTTACACCGACAAACACCGCGACTGTTACACCGACTGCAACTGGGGCTATGTTTACAACCGGATTTATATCTGGTGGTAATGTGGGCACTGGTAGTGACGAAGCCATTCAAAGTTTCCCGTTAGCAGCACCTTTTACAAATTCAGTATCTACCGGATCACTTATAGGCACATCACCATTCAATCTCATGACCGGCAATACTAGTGCAACTGACGCGTATAATAGTGGAGGGGCAAGCCTTGGTGGCTATAACCTCACTTTCACTGACACTGTACAATCTTTCCCACTAAACTCAGCTTTCACGGTAGCAACAGACGTTGGCAATTTGTCAACTCAATCGTGGAATGGTGCCGGTGCTAGCAGTTCTATTGATGGCTATGTATCTGGTGGGGTTGGTGCATACTTCAATATTATAACAAATATAGACAACTTTCCGTTTGCTTCACCGTTTATAACGGTTTCATCTATTGGCGATATGACACTAAATAGCGGAGGCGGCACGGGGCACCAAAGTGCAACAGATGGGTATATTGCCGGGGGATATACTGGACCGCCACCGGGCGTGGAGGCATATACCAATAATATAGAAATATTCCCATTTGCGGGATCATTCGGCACGGCATCTAGTGTTGGTGCCCTGACGCAAGGTAATTACAGAACCACTGGTATTAGCAGTGATAGTGAGGGATATGTGGCGGGGGGGCTCGGCACGGCAGGCGAAGGCAATCCGGGCCTAACAAATATCGAAAGCTTCCCATTTGCCTCTGCGCCTACCACATCATCGTCAATCGGTGATTTGACTAATGGTAGATCTCTTGCTGCCGGTGTCCGTGGCGATTCTGAAGGGTTTGTTGTGTCAGGGGCAATAAATGCGCTTTCCCCGGCTAACGAAGAATCTGTAGAGAGCTTCCCATTTGCTTCACCATTTACAATTTCGTCACAGGTAGGCCAAATATCACTCGGTGTGTCAACTAGTGAATTGGGTGGTACCGGACACCAAGGTTAAATAAAATTATGTTTACAGTAGATTACAGTTTCCAACCAGATGATAGAGTATTTGTCAAGCTTGAGTGTGAAGAACTTGAAGCTGGCAGTATTCTAAAGGTAGACTTTGATGTATATGAACTAGATGACGTTATTACGACAGTTATCATGTATACTGTGCTTTTGGATAATCAAAGCTTAGGGACTGTTGAAGTCGATTCCACTGATGTATTTGCAACACTACAGGAAGCAGCGGACGCTCTAAAGCCATGCTTGACACCAACACCAACACCAACTGCAACCGCTACAGTCACACCTACAGCGACTGTCACACCCACATTTACGGCCACATTGACCGTTACACCAACGTATACAGCAACGCCGACGGTCACCCCAACGTATACAGCAACACCGACGGTCACCCCGACTGTGACGCCAACAAACACTGTTACGCCAACAGTAACCGCAACCACCACACCAACGGTTACGGCTACTGTGACGCCAACTATGACGGCTACGAGTACTGTGACACCAACAGTGACGCCAACGAATACTGTGACACCAACAGTGACGGCGACACCAACTGTTACTGCAACAGTGACTCCAACACCAACCGTGACACCTTCGGTTTCACCAGTCGTACAGCAATTGCTAATTTTAGATCAAGATGATATCGTATTTGATTACTCTATATCAAACAATGCCATTACAACGGGGCGATCTGACGGAACATCGTTCGATACAACAACCGAAGTAACTAATTCCTCTGCACTGTTTGTAGACGTTTCTGGAACACGAATGTTTGTGATAGATGATGCCACGAATACGATATATCGTTACGTATTGACCGTACCATGGGTAGCATCTAGTGCAGTATATAGTGGAGACTTCTTTGAATTTTCAAATAATGACCACGGTAGGATGCAAGAGCTAGAATTTAATGCAGCCGGAACACGATTGTTTGTAATCAATCAGAGTGGCACCAGTGAAATACACCAGCACGATCTAGGTGTAGCATGGAACTTATCCACAATTTTAGCCACGTATGATAGTTTTGAAATAACAGTGGATAATAATCCGGTTGGTCTAGTAATTGGCGATAGTGGCAATAAGCTATACATCACGGGCGAACAGGGTCTAAATGTATATGAGTATAATCTACTAACACCGTATGACATAAATGGTATGCAATTCGTTAACACTTTTGACGTTGCAGCAGCATCTGCTCAGATTTCAGATATTGAATTCAGTTCAGATGGTTCATTGATGTTCATCCTAACTGATGGTGATATCCGGGCATATGACCTATCTACTCCGTGGGATACCTCAACCGCAACACCTAGCCTAACGAATATGGTGTATGAGCCTGAAGTTGCTCGACCAATATCGTTTGAGCTAGAGCCTTAGTATTTTATTAAATAACTTGTATGTTATTCATAAATATTTAAAACAGCTTTGAGGATTTATGATGCCAACACCAACACCAACACCATCAACTACGCCCGTGGGGCTTAGATCAATTCGTACACGCGGTCTTTCAAGACGCAACTGTCCGCAAGCTAAATGATAGTGGGGTTGTCCAGTGGATTTTTCGTGGACATAATCCTCAATTTGTGGTTAAATCAGTAGCAATTGATCTAGATGGTAACATTTATAGTTGCGGAACTGATAAGACTGTCCGTAAAGTAAATTCAAGTGGTGTTGAAGTATGGTCTTTCACTGAAAACGACGATATTGTAGCAGTAGCAGTAGATAGAATCGGTAACGTAATTATTGGTTCCTTCTCAGGAACTGTTCGTAAATTGGACCCAGACGGTAACACGCTCTGGGTGTACACTGTTGGTAGTTACGTCCGAGCAATTGCAACAGATGCAAGCGGTTTCGTATACTTGGGTGCGGAAGACGGCACATTAGAAAAACTTTCTCCAGTTGGTGGCCAAATTTGGGAAGATACAACTTCCCACACTGGCGCTATTCTAGGTATTGCAGTTGGAAGTCTGAATAATATCCATACAGCTTCTCGTGATAACGGTGTTCGAAAATTCACGCCCGCTGGTGTACTAACGTGGACGTTCACGGGACATACCAGTTGTTGTAGTAGATGGAGATAACAACGTATATACTGCGTCATTAGACGGTACTGGTCGCAAGCTAAACAAGCGCGGCGAACAGATTATTCTTCTAAGGCCACGTGGTACGTCTTTAAATGCAACGGGTGTCACAGTAGACCTGAATTTGAATATTTATCTAAGCACCAACGATGGTCGTGTTCGTAAATACTCCGGCGACGGAAACCTTATTTGGGCATTCTTTAACCAGAATACTGGGCGAGCAGAAGGGGTTGTATCTCGTCCACCAGTGGGTGTTTTCCCGGAACAGTGGAATAAGCCAGTTGCCCCACAGCCAACAGCCACACCAATCGCAGTGGCAGAGACACCGGCACCAACAACATCAATTACACCAACACCAACGGTCACGGCGTCTTTTGAATCGTCACCAACACCAACACCAACACCAGCTGTTACAGCTACAGTAACGCCAACAGTAACGCCAACCCTTACTGCGACACCGACTACTACGGCTACGGTAACGCCAACAGCTACAGTAACACCAACTATTACTGCGACGCCACCCGCTACGGCTGCAGTAACACCGACTACTACAACTACAGTAACACCAACTATTACTGGGACACCAGCCGCTACGGCTGCAGTAACACCGACTGCGACACCACCCGCTACGGCTGCAGTAACACCGACTACTACAACTACAGTAACACCAACTATTACTGGGACACCAGCCGCTACGGCTGCAGTAACACCAACTGTCACAGCTACAGTAACACCAACCGTTACGCCAACTACCACTGTAACACCGACACCGACACCGACGGTTACGACTTCATTGGTGGCCGCAGCTGGCTTGAGCACCGGATATTTTGCCGGGGGAGAAAATGATGCTAACAGTATCGAATCATTCCCATTCGCAGCTGCACCGTTTGGAACGTCTACAACTATTGGCACATTGGCGCAGGTAAACCAAGTGAGTAACCTATCTGGATTTTCAGGTACGGTGGATGGATACATTGCGGGTGGATATGGTAGTGGCCCCGGCATCATTGATATGATTCAAAGATTCCCATATGCAGATCCATTTGTGGCATCAACCGATGTTGGGACAATTACGGGTGGTAGATATGATATGGGCGCAGCAACTGATGTCGGGACTCAAACTGGGTATATTATTGGTGGGTACACAACCGATCCGGCCCCATCACTCTCCGCACTTGGGGTTTCCACTATATCATCATTCTCGTTGACTAGCCCAACTACAACTACTGATGTTGGTGATTTAAGCACGGATCGTCGTGCTGGAGCTGGGTTGCAAAGTGGCTCTGATGGATATATTGCTGGTGGATATTCTTCTTCTGGAATGGTAGAGGTGTCGTTAATTGATAGCTTCCCATTTGCTTCATCCTTTACGTTAGCTACTAATGTTGGAAACATAAGCGACGGTAGATATGCGGCGGCGGGGGCTAGCAGTGACAGTGATGGATATGTTGCTGGCGGATATTCTGATGTTGGGGGGGGAGTACACCGCAATCGATAAATTCCCATTCGCATCAACCCCCACCACATCGAGCGTTGTTGGCAATCTGTCAGAGGGTGTTTACTACGGGGCTAGCACGGAAAGTGATACAGATGGATACGTCCTTATAGGGACCACGGGCAATCCTATTCTGGGACTAGTGCAATCATTCCCGTTTGCTTCACCATTCACCGTTAATGGTAACGTGGGGGAATTGAATACCACTGGACTTGATGGATATAATGCGGCGGCAGGGCTAGCAAGCTAAGCTGACATCTTGACACTCTATAATTTATCCCGTATGATGCCTTCCTCACTTTGGGGTAGGCACATATGCAACTGTCTAACAGTCGTAAGAAGACCAAAAAAGACCGGGCTATCGAGATATACGAGAAGTCCCATAGTCTGCCGGACGAAGAAATCGTCAAGGTTTTTGTTACGGAATTGAACCTGCCCTCCGAAAATTCAGCACGTACCTATATTTCAATGTCGAAGAAAGCCCTTGCATCTAAGCTAAATCTGGGGTATAAATCTCGCAAGATTGATCAGCGCAAGACCAAACGGGGCAGGGCTATGGAAATGTTCAATAAAAATCCACAGCTTACTCGTCAAGAAATCATCGATCTATTTAAAGAAAAGCTGGAAATGAGTCCGGCAAGCGCAGCACAGCATTGCAGTATTTGCGCTCAAGAATATCATGGTGTCAAGCATAAGGCGATTGTATAATGATGAAACTATTCGATAACATAACTTATTGGTTCTTCCAAACATTTTCATTAGCCGCATCCTGTCTGTTAATTATACATGCTTGGTTTACACCAGACTTCTTGAGTCCCACTATGTTCTTCTGGGCGAAATTTGTCCTTGGTGCTGGGCTGATTGGCAGAGTTGCATTTATCTGCATTGATAGACTGATAGTTAAAAGTCGGCGTGAACGGCCCTATCCGTAAGAGACAGAGTAATATTATGAAAAAAATATGGAACTTTTTGTGGAATAGGGTTGACCCGTACATGGGAATTATAGTATCATTGGTTTTCTGGACGGTACTTGGTCATTTACTTCCATGGGAATGGCATACATTTCCTGTAGTTGGGTTGCTGATTACTTCCAGTTTTTTTGCATCACGGTTATTTTCCCACATGTAGAAACAGAAATGGACAATGATACTAAATAGTAGTACACTCGGAGTTTAGCTCAGTTTGGCCAGAGCGCTGCGTTTGGGGCGCAGAAGCCGCAGGTTCGAATCCTGCAACTCCGACCAAATAGATAAGGAGAAGGTAAGTGACTAAGAAGCAGAACAAGCGTTATGCTAAAAAGCGTGCTCTCCGTACTTCTAATGCTAGTCGAGAGCCGATGAGTGCTTGTCGTCGTAACTGGGGTCAGGGCGCAGGCTCCTGCTCGAAGTAAAACAACAGGTCTAAACAAGCGACAATTGTCGAAAAGGTGAAAGCTGTTGTTTAGGGTGAGTTGTTATCACATTGGAGTATTCAACGCGAATAGGGCGTGTTGATAAATACTATGAAGGTGTGATACCCCTTAATTGCGAATGTAGCTCAGTTGGTAGAGCATCTCGTTGCCAACGAGAAGGTCCGGGGTTCGAGCCCCCGTATTCGCTCCAACACTACGCGAGTGTAGCTCAGTCCGGTAGAGCGATTGCCTTCCAAGCAGACGGTCGCAGGTTCGAATCCTGTCTCTCGCACCAAATACCTGCACTAATCACATCTCATTATAAATACTTTAAAGAGGTATTTTGTGATGCTACTTGAAGACTTAAAAAGTGTAAAAACATACTCACCTGAAGAAATTGCTAAGAAACATAGCGTGTCTCTTGATCGTATTATGTCACAATTAAAAAAAGGCATGACTGTTGAGAAAGAGCACACTACCAATAAATCTCAAGCCCGCGAAATTGCCTTAGACCATTTATGGGAAGTCCCTGACTACTATGATAAATTGAAAAAGGTTGAAGAAAAATGAGATTATACGAAGCAAAAAAATTAGAACTATCAGTAGTTAATGCAAAGAGAGTGGAAGAGGCTATTTGCTCTTGCCTATGCATGGTCACACAGGCCCACATATGGCATTGGCAAACCAAAAGCTATGCCACACATAAAGCACTGGGAGAATTCTATGAAGGTCTACAAGGCTCTGTGGATGAGTTGGCAGAAATATTCTTTGGCGCTGGCGGAAGCTTCACTTTCAGTCAACACAAAACAACAGACAACTTCATCTCCGTTGATGACGTTGCCGCCAAAGTGAAAAACTTTCGAAACGAGTTGGTTCAAGCTCAAGCTGAACTGATGAAAGACGAAAACGCACCATTACATTCTGCGGGCGACAAGATTCTAGAGATTGTTCAATCTGCTGATAAGCTATCGTATTTACTGACTTTAAAATAGTATGCTAAAGATTATGTGTAGATACACATGGCTTTTGCTGGAAGGACCGGGGCTGAGCAT
>Ga0306866_1000191_pt1 | contig 23342 bp, 30 predicted proteins | sample AntRauTorckE5432_FD_190450 | JGI IMG/M metagenome (GOLD analysis project Ga0306866, IMG submission 190450) | Saline lake microbial communities from Rauer Islands, Antarctica - Metagenome Torckler E5 #432 (v2) (version 2) | ecosystem: Environmental > Aquatic > Non-marine Saline and Alkaline >...
GGGCAAGGTCACGCTGCCCGAGGCGCTGAAGAAACTGCGCTGCCAAGTCTAAGTTGACATGACCGGCGGCCCTTAATTCTGGGGGCCGCCTACCCCTCTTCAATCATCGAAAGGATATGTCATGGCAACCCGTGACCTGATGAACGACTTACACCCTGTCCCGCTGATTGTGCCAATCGCAGCTCGGACGGACAACACCGCAATCGTTTCGGCTATCATTGACACCGCAGGCTACGAGTCCTGCACGCTGGTCTTGGTCACCGGGACAAACACCGACGCCGATGTGACGTTTACTGTACTTGTCGAAGATGGTGATGCGTCAAACCTTTCCGACAATGCCGCAGTTGCAGACACGTTCCTGATCGGCACCGAGGCGCTGGCAGGGTTTACTTTTGCTGATGACAACGAATGCCGCAAGATCGGCTACAAGGGCGGAAAGCGCTACGTCCGAATGACAGTGACCCCGGCCGACAACGACTCAGGCAATATCTTCCTTGCCGGTGTCGCGATCTTGGGCAATCCGCACGACCGCCCGACTGCCAACCCGCCGCAATAATCGGCGCAAGCAAAGAAAGCGGGGACGCTGGTTAGCGTCCCCGCGCCACAGACAAACATGGAGAGTTCAAATGGACTGCCTGATTCTTAAATCTTTCGAGTTCAGCCGAGACGGTCGGACCACGACTCTGGCGGAGGAGGGCGATACCATAGATCTCCCTGACGCGATGGTTCCAGGACTGTTCAAAGAGGGATTCGTCGGTGAGCCTAAAAAGGTAGCAGCACCCGCTCCCCCGGCCGCAAAGATGATGCCGCGACTGGAGAATAAGAACTCCAAAGTTGACAGCAGCAGAAAGTAAATGACCATACGTCAAGACATCGAGCTTTACCAAGGCGCGACATGGAGTTTCGCTTTTGTGCACCGTGATGCACAAGGCGATGCCGTTGACGTGTCAGGATACTCTGCGCGCATGGCTATTAAGGCGGGCTTTCAGTCGTCGTATGAGGCGTACCTGTCTTCTGGTTCAGACGCAGACGGCGGCACTATTGCATTGGCAGCGGATGGCACGGTTACGGTCTCAATGACCGCCGCCCAAAGCGCGAAGATGGCCGGAGACTTGACTTTCTTTATCTTCTTTGAGCCAGCCGAAAGAGTCGAGCGAATTGTACGGTTCATGTACGATCTTGAATTGATCAGCCCTGCTGGTGTAGTGGATCGCGCCCTTGAGGGCCATTTCCTTGTTCAACGAGAGGTGACAAGCTAATGGCATTGATCGTTGAAACGGGCGTTGGCATTGCCGGAGCTGAATCCTACAACAGCGTGGCTGAGATTTCAGCGTATTGGACCAAGCGAGGACACACCACATTCGCAACAGTGTGGGCAGGCGCGACAACAGCCAATCAAGAAGGCGCTGCTCGCGAGGCTACAGATTTTCTCGATGCTGAGTACGGTGCGTTCTATCGCGGAACACGCAAAGGCTATGTCCAAGGCAAGATGTGGCCGCGAACATCCGCGCAAGACGGCACAGGGTACTACCTCCCAGCAATGCCGCCAGAGCTAAAACAGGCACATGCTGAGCTTGCAGGCCGTGCCATTTCAAGCCGCCTTTCTGAGGACTCTGCTTTGTCCGGATCAGTGGCATCAAAGACTGTTAAGGCTGGTCCTGTTAGCACCACAACGAGTTACGAAGGCGGAACGTCCATCGAAAAGAAATTTGGCTTTCTCGATGGTATCATGGCACCGCTTCTTGATCGCGTTGAGCCTGGATCCTCAGCGTCTTGGGCATGGAGATAGGTAATGATGATTGCTACCATAGAAGGCGTCACGCACCGCATTGGCAAAGCACAGGGATATCTGGGTCTGCCTTTGCGCCTTGAGCAAATTGACTGTCCGGTCAACGGACCAGGGACGCCGACAATGACGACAGCATGGCAACCAACCCAGAAGGAGCTGGAGGCGCTGAACAGGGGAGCATCTATCCACGTCAGAATCGTGGGCGCACAGCATCCCCCGATCAACCTTTTCGTCGGTCCGGAGCCTGAGCATTCAATGGTGGTGATTCTCTGATGGTGACGATTGCAGAGAATGCTAAAGAGGCGTTTGATGATGTCGCCTTGGAGCTAACAGACGCTATTCATGCCGCCACACTTACGAGAACTGTTGATGGCGTGTATAACACCACGACGGGGGCATACGAAACGACCACACCAGATCAAGCAGGACGTGCGGTAGTGGATACTATAACGCCCAAATCAGACGTGTTTCCTGACTACATCGTCGGCCCTGCTGACGAATTGATACTGCTTGAGGGCATGACAAGTGCCAAGGAAAACGATAGTTTGGTCTTTGCAGGTCGAACGAGAATCGTTATGCAGGTTCAGGATATCGTTGCAGCGGGTTCGCTGTTTTTCGTCATCGCACGGTAAGGCGTTTTAAGTGGCTCGCAGACCAACAGCTCAGGAAAGAAGAATTGCTGCACTGGCCAAAACGCTTGAGCCAAAAGTTCGGGATGCTTTCATACTTGCGCTGCAAACAGCGGCCACATCTGTTGATAAGGATGCCTTAATTAGAGCGCTCGACGCGCGAGACTTGGTATTAGCTGCGCAGATTCTTGGGATAAACGCACAGACACTTTTCCCTGTTACCGAGGTTGTGCGATCTGCGTATATCCAAGGCGGGGCATCGGTTGCTGCATCCATACCAGTTGCCCTAAGAGGGCAATTCGGCTTTGGCGGCAATCCTCGTGCCGTTGCGGCGGTGCAGGCAGTAACGGCCGACTTGACGCAATACCTAATACAATCAACGGCCGATGGTGTTCGATCAGCTGTTGTTCGCGCTGTAAACGAGGGCATCCCGACAAGAAAGCTGGCCACCGAGTTGGTCGGCCTTATGGACAAGCGGACAGGGCTTCGAACCGGCGGGATTATGGGTCTTGACGACCAGAGAGCTGCTCAGGCTGCGCGCGTCCGTGAGATGCTTGGTGACAAGGACCTGATCAGAAAGTACTTCATCAAGGATCGTAAGACAGGTGTGATGAAGCCCCGCTATTCGACTACTGATCGCCGGTACGATAAACGAGTCCGCGACGCAATCAACGAGGGACGCGCTCTGTCCAAGGCGGACATTGACATCATATCGAACCGGCATAACTCTAGATTGCTGGCAAACCGCGCAACACAGATCGCGCATGATAATACGCTAACATCGCTCAGGGCTGGGCAGAACGATGGTTTTCGAGAACTTATTGATAGCGGTGCAGTCCTTGACGAACAACTTGAGCGGACCTGGGTATCAGGACGCGACAAAATAACTAGGCCAGACCATGTGGAAATGGACGGAACAGTAGTTCGCGGAGCCGAGACAGCCTACTCGCTTCCGGATGGCTCAAGAGCGCTTTACCCCGGCGACAGATCGCTTGGCGCACCAATCGAGCAGACCACGTTTTGTAGGTGTGTTGAGGTTGTTCGCATCATCCCGAGATCAAAACTTGAGGAGCCTGCGCTGTGACCAACCGCGAAACTCAGGACTTTGCGTCAGAGCTGGACGCAGAATGGTTGGAGATGCAGGGCGGCGTTCGGGATGCGATGGTTTACGTCCTTACCGAGGGGCTGGCTCGCGTAACAGAAAAGAGCCCAGTAGCTGATCCCAGCACTTGGAAAAACCCCCGGCCGCATGTCGGCGGCTTCTTTCGCGCAAATTGGCTTCTCAGCATAGGCAATCCAACAGACGACACAACGGAGAGCCTCGGGGCGTTCGCTGGCCGCAATAGCGGATCAATCGCCAGTTTCGCTGCCTCGCAGGGTTTCCCGATGATATATCTGCAGAACAACCTGCCATACGCGCTTCGACTAGAAAACGGTTGGTCAAAACAAGCTCCATCCGGTGTGCTCGCTATGACAGTTGCAGAGCTTGAGCAGATTTGGAGTGGTATGTCAGAGCCATGAGTTACCAAACAGAACGTGCCGCAATCGAGGCTTACTTTACCGCTCAATGGGGGGCGACAACTCCGTGGGGCCGGGACGGACAAAAGTTCGAGCCCGTTTTCAATTCCGTCCGAATGGCGATTACCAGCGGTGCAGTGATGCAGGGGAGCATTGGCCGAGTAGCGAACAGAATCGACCATCTGGGCTTGGTCACGTTTCAGGTCTTCACTGAGGGCGGTAAAGGTTCGGCAGCGTGGCGCAGCTACGCTGAAACTATTGCTGGCATGTTCTTTGAAAAAACTCTGGACGACGACGGCGTGGCTATCACAACAACAGCTGACGCATTCCTCCGGTTCAGCCCTCCGGAAATGAACGACAACAGGCACCCCTATATCTCTGCCGACTTTGCCGACCCGCCATTCCAAATAACCAATGTCATCTGCCCGTTTGTCAGATACGAAACACGATAGGAGATCACCACTATGTCCGGCGCAGCATCATCCCAACTCCGATCCGCAATCGTTGCGGAAGCGACTATTTCAACAATACCGGCAACGCCAGGGTTTACTACACTTCATGCGCCGCTACGCATGGTAGGTGCCACGCAGACCATCGAGGGACGATCCCTCATTGCAAAAGGCGGACGCATTGGTCGAGGTGTTAACGGCATCGACGTGACCGGCGAGCTTGAGGACACCCTGAAATACGGCGTCTACGATACCGTTATGGAAACCCTGCTTCAAGGGGCATGGGCATCTGACGTTCTAAAGGACGGCAAGCTTGAGAAAACATTCGCCAACGAAAACACGCTGCCCGCTGGCGTCGGCGGCACATCAACCATGATGCGCTTTCGTGGAATCGAAGCCCTGAGCGGGACATTGAACCTTGCTGCGCGGACACCCGCCAACGTCCGTTTCGCGCTGGCAGGTCGCGCGTCAGACGACGCCACAACCACGGCGATTACCGGAGCAACCTACACTGACCCGACCGTGGTCGACCCTCTTTCCTCGGGGGCAGATGTCGGAACAATCGTGTTCAACGGGTACACTTTGGATTGCATGCAATCTCTCGAAATCAACTTTGCGTTTGAGAACAGAGACCTGCAACCGAAAATCCAAAGCAACGATCTTTGCGGAATCACGAGGGGCGACTTCCTTCCGGTGCTGACGGCAAACATGTATATCGAGGCAAACTTCCTCGCAATATACAATGCTGTTCGTGCACGACACACCGCGTTTTCTGTGACTGTCCCGCTTGGGTCTGTCACCGGCCAAAAGTACACGCTGGTTTTCCCCTTGTGTCATTTCGCTACCGCAAGCCTCGATATGACCGGTGCCGCCGCCATGCAAAACGTCATTATCCACCCCCAATACGACACGGACAGCGGCGCTGTTGTGACCGTCACGCGTGCAATATCATGATCGCGCGCAGGCAGTTTGTCGGCGTCATCAAAGGCGTTGAAAAGTCGTTCGCACAAGGCGACACCATCACCGAGGCAGAAGCAGACGAGATGAACTTGTCTGAAAAGCCCGACATAGCCGGGAAGGAAAATGCCCGTGGTACTAAGACTCCAAAAACGTGAGATTCCGACAGTCGAGTTTCGCGCAGTTCTGCCTCAATGGCTGGGGCCGGGTGATGTGGAATGCTTCATTGAGATCGACGCTAGGGCGGCTGGCGCTATCAATGGCCCGTTCGTTATGGCGATTGAAAAGGCGATGCAGCAGCACCGGGTGGCGCTGCGCAAACTTGCAAAGATTGAAGACGACGACGAGTACATCGCCGCCGATGTCAAGCTTGCTGCAAGCACCGTACGAAATCGCCTTTGCGCGATATACGACCACTGTGTTATCGGATGGCGGTCAAACATACAAGTTTTCAACGACGAGGATATCACGTGTGACATAACGTGCAATCGAACCAGTCTGGTGGACTTGGCTGAACTTCGCGGCGTTCCTGAGATTGTCAAGGCGCTGTCAGACTTCGAATCAGAATGCATAGAGTCCGGCAAAATGCTGGCGCTGGACGATGAAGAAACAGTAAAAAACTGACGGCGGCGCTTCTATGGTCAATGAAGTATTCCCAAGAGGAAATAGACTATCTAGAGCATAAGCAAGCGCCGGAATTAGAAGAGCGAGTGACTCCGTCCAGCTGGTTCTATTGGCAGGCATTTCACCACCTGCGCGGATCGCGCCAAGAAGGTATAATCCCGTTCTTGGCAATTTCAAACTACTCCGAATGGCTAGGCCAAACGTGCCCGATTGAAAAAGGGCAATTAGTTAAAATGGTAATGGCGATGGACAACGCAGAAAGGGATCACCATGGCAGGACTTCGGCTTAAGATTGATCCCACAGGCATGACGTCTGGCGGCAAGAAAGCCGAAGAGGCACTCGACGGTGTGAAGAAGAAGGCGGGTGGGGCATCAGACGCCACCAGCAAGACAGGACAGGCATTTAACAAAACGGGTAAGGAAGCTTCTGACGCATCGCCTAGAGTCAATCGCCTTGGAGGCGAGTTTCGCTCGATGGGCGGAATGGCAGCTAAGGCAGGCGCCGCGCTGCTGGCACTTGGAGCGACACTCGCGGCAGGGATGTCGTTCCAGAGGTTTGTTGACGCAACGGTAAAGTCAGACAATGCTCAAGCACAGCTCGCTTCTGCTATTGCCTCTACGGGTGGAGCGGCTGGCCGGTCTGCGGAACAGCTCAACGACCACGCTTCTGCTCTGCAGCGAGTGACAAATTTCGGCGACGAGTCCACATCCGCCATGCAGGCTCTGCTGTTGACATTCACCAACGTTCAGGGAGTCACGTTTGACCGGGCAACTGTGGCCATTCAGGACGTCGCCACGGCCATGAAAAAAGACCTTTCTTCGGCTGCGCTGCAGGTCGGCAAGGCGCTTAACGATCCAGTTTTAGGCATGACTGCGCTTTCCGAGTCTGGTATTCAGTTCACCGAGGCGCAAAAAGACATGGTCAAGGCGATGGTCGAGGTTAACGACATCGCAGGTGCACAAAACATTGTCCTGAATGAACTTGAAAAACAATTCGGCGGATCAGCAGAGGCCGCGCGAAACACATTGGGCGGTGCGTTGAAGTCGCTCGGCGATGCCTGGGGTGACGTGTTTGAAATCGGTAGTGAGGCCTCAGATGGTTTGCGGCTCGCTGTAGAAGGCTTGATCGAGACGGTTTCAGACCCGCGTTTTGTTTCGTCCATTCGGTCAATCGGGGCGGCCATGTTTTCAGCCGCTGAAATGGGGGTTCGTGCCCTGTCTCTGCTGGTCGACAACATAGACTTTCTTGTCATTAGCGTCGGGGTCTTGGCAGCCAGTTCTTTGCACGGCGCGATCATCGGGCTTTATGGACTGACCACGGGTTTAGGTGTCGCAACGGTGGCTTCTGGCGCACTTGCATTCGCCATGAATGCCATCCCCCTTGTGGCTATTGCTACAGGGATAACGCTACTATATCGTGCCTACAATTCACAGGGTGAAGCTGTCGATCTGGCAACCGAGGCACAGGAACGGTTGAGGACCGAACTTGGCCTGTTGAACGTCTCAACTGAGACTGGAATCCAAGATTCGCGCGATATGGCGAAGGCGCGACTTGACGAAGCAAAGGCCACATTGGCTGCAGCAGAAGCTGCGCTGCAACTGTTCCAGACTGAAAGCACCTTATCTGGCCGCAACCGGCGTCCTCGTGAACAGGCTCTTTTACGAGACGTTGAGGCACAGGCGCAAGCGCTAGCCGGAGTGTCAGCAGAAGTGGCAGCCCTCGAAGAAAGAATCGCAGAGTCTGCGGGTGATGCAGCGAATACTTCCAGAGAACTAACGAATGCCATAGCGTCACAGAGCAAAGCAACCTACTCCGCTATTCCGGCGCTGTCTGAATTGCGCGAAGAATACGGTGCGCTGGCCGAAACCATACTCGCCGTGATGGAAGCGCAAAACGAATTGGCGGTTGCTGACTTCAATTCCATGATTGACGGTTTGGCCGACTCAACGGCTGGCGCTGAATCTCTTGCCACAGCATTGGACGTTGACAAACTTAACATCTTTGCAAATGAAATCCGCGCCGTTGGCCAGTTAGACAGCTTTGCCGAACAAGCAATTAAGCTTCAGGACATGGCAAGATATGTCTTTGAAGCGTCAAACGGCGTTGCTGGAATGGGCGGCCCGACGCGGATTCTTTACGAACAGATTCTTGCTGCTTCGACTGAAGCGACAAATCTTGCCATTGCGTCAGGTCAGATCAGCTTTGCGGCGGCTACATCATCCGCAGCGCAGCTTGCCGCGAAGTTGGGTATCGCTGTGGCTGCCGCTAGCCGTCTGATGTCAATGCCGTCTTTCACTGCAGGGCGAGGCAGTGGCGGCGAGGTTCTGTTTGACCCGCGCGATCCACGATATCATGCTAATGTGGCAGCGAGAGAGAGGCAACGGCTAAACGCGCTTTCTGCCCCCATAACGAGTGGCCGTACCAGCGCAGGCCCATCTGCCTCCGTAGACCAGACGCGGGCCGCATATGATTCGCTTATGGCGTCTCTAGACCCTGTAATCGCCGCGACACAACGACTTACTGTCGCCCAAGCCACCATCAATGAGGCAATGGAAGCAGGCCACATCACCGCGACAGACGCGGCACGTGCCTATGGTCTGGCTCAAGAAGCATTTGACAAGAATGTAGCTTCAATCGGTGAGGCTTCCAATGTCTGGAAGTCGTTCGAAAGCGCTGGCGCTAGCGCAATCGACAGGTTAATCGAAGGGACGGGCGACTTAAGGGATGTTCTCTTGGACGTAATCAAACAAATGGCCCTTGCGATTGCAAACAAGAATATTATAGCCTCCGGTGGTTCGGCGGTTTCTTCCATTGGTGGCTTGATTATGAACGCTTTTTCAGGCTTCTTCGACGAAGGTGGAACAATCCCGATGGGCTCAACCGGGATTGTTGGTGAGCATGGAATGGAAAAGGTCAAGGCAACTCCGTCCGGTGCGCTAGTTACCTCGCGCGTTCAAACCGCAAAGCAAATGGGCGGAGGTCAGCGTTCTGGAACAGTAATCAACATCGACGCGAGAGGCGCGCAAGAGGGCGTTGCTGCACAGATCGCGCAAGCCATCCAGCAGGCCGCGCCTGCCATTATGGGCGGTGCTGTTAAAACCGTTGAGCAAAACTTTGGGGGCTACCAGCGCGAGTACGCGGTCAGCGGGGCAATGGTGTAATGGCCTACGTTCCGACGATATACGACTGGCGACGGAATTGCGCGCCCATAGATCAGGTGTTCCGGGCGGGTGGAACGTCAATCCAAGCGGGCCTGACAACGGGTGGTGTGTCGGTTGAAAGCCCAGAGCCTGGTGGGCGGTTTGAGCTTTTCATGAACTTCGCTCCATTTGCAACTGAAGAGGCAAACATAGATGCGTCTTGGACTATTAGCCGGATACTGAACGGAAACGTTATGCGGATTGGACTTTACAACACCGTGCAACTTGTCAAGGCTTCCTCAATCACAGCCGCTGATGTGGACAACGGCATCCCTTGGGCCAATTCGCAGCCATGGGCCACAGATGAAAACTGGGCTTGGGGCCCGTCGTCGCCTATTGCAGCGGCAGCATTAAAGGGCGCGTCAACATTCACGGCAAACCTTGCTGACGTCGGCGAAATTCTCAAGATCGGTCATGTGATCGGCTTCTACGTCGACGGTTTCAGCTTCGCGCACATGGTCATGGATATTGCTTATGACGCAGCAGACGTCGCGACTGTGACGGTCGAACCTCCGCTTCGCCGTGCGCTGACCACATCCAACACCATGCTGTACCGCCCGACTGCGATGGTCACGTGCCGCAACGCCCGCGAGGTCATGAGCAACTTTACAAGCGGTCGCCACATGGCGTTCAATTCTGCGCGATTTGCGGAGGCCATCGTATGACATTCAAGGTCGAACTTCTTGAAGCCTTGGGCACTGCCACGGATTCGCACGATATCCGCGCGGCAGTGCGCCGATGCTTTTTCTATGACTTTGACGGGTATCCAGTGCGGCTGTGGCATGGCGTTGGGCCATTGCAGGCTGGCGGATACGAATGGCTGGGCACAATCGACGCTGACGGGAACGATTATCACACTGCGCCGAATGTGCAAACTGTCCGCGACGGCACCAGCCCTCGATACACCTTCGGTTTGCCATATCTGGACCGCACGACATGGACGGCGCTAAAGGCCGATCAGGACTTGGCTATTGATCGCGCCATGACGTGTTATCACACCATCATAAAGAAAGGCGAAGGTCTGCGACCCAGCACAGCGTTGCGGTTTAATTATCAGCTCACCATGAAGCTGATCGAGTTTTCGGATTCAGTACAGGGCACAGTTGGCAATTCGCAAAAGGTTTACTCTGCATCGGTGATGATGCGAACTGACGAAGTTGGTCGATCACGCAGGCCACTAGGCACATATACCGACACGGCGCAGATCGAACGCGCGCGGCTTCTTGGCGTAACCGGCGATAGTTTTTGCTCAATGGTTTCATCCAATTCACGAAGGACGTTGACCATTGAAGGCATATGAAACTCGCCTTCTTTGGCAGCGCACAAAATTCGTGTGGGGCGAAACGGACTGCATTATGTCTGTCTGCAACCACGTCCGACAAACGACCGGAGTGGACCCCGCCGCACCTTGGCGCGGCACGTACAGCGACGAGGCAGGCGCACAGGCGATATACGCCGCGCACGGTGGCGTCTTGGGCTTGATGCGTCACGGCATGGCCTTGGCAGGCATCGCCACCAGTGCGCGTGCGGCGCATGACGGCGCTGTGGTGGTGTGTCAGATGGGCGCATATGAGGTCGCCGGTATCGTTTTTGACCGTCGTGTCGGATTTATGTTTGAGGGTCAGGGCCTGATTGAAACCCGTGCCAAGGTTCTGGAGGAGTGGGCAATATGAAAATTCGCGCTTTGCTGCTAATCTGCACTGCCCTTTCAATGCCAGTGCAGGCAGAGGCTGCGCCAATTGTATCACTATTCTATGGCTTGCAATTCGGGCTTAGTGGTGGGGTGCTCGGCGCTGGCATTACCGGCGCAAGCGCTTTCTTCACGGCTGGCGTTTCAATAGGCACCTTCTTTGGCGGACCGCTTGGCGGCATACTACTCAACATCGGTGTCAACCTTGCCATCGGCGCCCTGACAAGACCCAGGGCGCCAAGGATTGAGGATGCCAGGGTCAGCACAAGACTTGAAAATGCGGAACGGTGGATTGCGGGCGGGAGAGTTGCCCTTGGCGGCGATGCCGGACCATTCATGGAGTTTGATGAGGACGGTAATTTCTGGTTTATCGTGGCACATGCCGATGCGGAATTGAACGGCGCACCTGAGTATATTCTGGACGGAATTCAGGTTGAATTGAGCGACGGCAGTGATGGCTTTATCGCTGGCGACGTTCTTACCGATGACTTCTGCCTGAACGACGACGGCGCACAATACGAGGGCGCCGGTACGCGGGTGCCGTACTGGCGCATCTACACCGTGACGCCGTCCAGTTCTGCGGCGTTTGGCGCAATGCCATCGGCTTTCACAACTGCATTCCCCAATCTGCCGTCCAATTTTCGTGGCGCTGGCGTTTGCTTTTCGATCATTCGGGGTCGAGCGATTGCGCCTCAGTATCGCAACAACGCTTATCGCTGGCGCGGTGTGATCGGAGTGGGTGAGCCTGCTGTGGTCGTGGTCGGCAACTTTGAGCGCATGTATGACCCTCGCAATGAGGATCATGATATCGATGTTCCGTCAACTTGGACGGCCAGCAACGGAAATCCGGCGATTGTCTGGGCATGGTTTCGCACCAATGCGCGAGGTCGTGGCAAGACCATGGCGTCAATCAACTGGGCCAATATCACAACTTGGGCCAATATCTTTGACACGACGGTCCTGAACCGTGCTGCTGTTGCCGTTCCCCTGTATCGCTGCGGCGTGGCGTTTTCTGACAGCCGAGAACGCGCGGATTGCGAAGCTGAAATCCTCGATTCGTGTGACGGCTTTGTTGCCTATGACGATCAGGGACGAGCGTTCATCGTTGGCGGATACTATCAGGCACCGACGATCACGTTTGACGGCGGCCGCGATGTTCTGAGCGCTGTTTTGAGGACTACCGACGACGGGGAAACACCGCTCGATGGGGTTATCTGCGAATACATCAGCCCCGATCACGGATACACAAAACAGCAGTCTGCACCGTGGCGCAACACCCGGTTTTACGATGGGACGCGCGAGCCTAACTACGCAGTCATCAGCGTTACCGGATGCCAAGACCACAATCAGGCGGTGCGCATTGCCAAGGCATACGGCGAGCGCGTCGGCCCTGCGCGGCGGATTGCTTTGGGCACGACGATCAAAGGTGTCTTGGCCAAAGGCGAACGGGCGATCACGCTTAACTACGATGACCAGTTTGATGGCGTCTACGAGGTGGCAACGAGCGTCGAAGAGGACGCCAGCGGAATGCTGTGCCGTTTTGCCGCTGTGCCGCTGGCAACAGATAGGTGGACGCTGGGCGCTGGCGAAGAGGGTGCGCCGCCGGTTTTGACGCCAAATCTCAACATCGACAATGCGCTTGTCGTGGCTGCGAACGTCTCAATTTCCGCGGTGCCAGTCTTGACTGCTGCTGGCGCAGGTGTTCGTTTCGAAGCGTCATTTGATGCCCCTGCCAACATTGACCGGTTCTTTCGGTTCCGATACACGCCGACGGCGGGTGCGCCTGTCTACGAGTATTTTATTACCGACATGGACGCCGAGCTTGCCTACTCGGCTATCGTCTCGGATGGCGTTGAGTATAAAGTCTCCTGGCAGACCGCCACAAATGGCGGCAGAGCGACGGTCTGGTCCGATGAGCGTGACACCCCAGCAATCGCCACGCTGACCGCCACGGCCAACCCAACAGCCCCTGCCGCGCTGGTAGCGTTCGCAGCATCTGACGGCACTGGTTCCAGCAAGGTGACGTTTACAACGGCCAACGACGTCAATCAGTTCAAGGTCGAAATATACCGTGGCACCACGACCGTTTTTGATGATGCCACACTGGTCGAGACCATCGTTGCAGGCGCTAACGTTTCTGACGACTTTACAGACGCAGGGCTTTCGGCAGGAACGTATTACTTCTGGTCCGTCCCGATTAACGGATCAAATGTTGCTGGCACTGCAAGCGGTCCCGATACCGCAGTTATAACATAATCACCGAAAGAGGCTCCAAATGGTAGTAGCTAACAGTCTTCTGGCGATATTGCAGGGGTCTCCTGTAGACGCTAATCATCGTGTGGTTAATGCTGAACTGCGCAAGAAGCTGGAGGAGATGGAAGTGCAATCCGCCCTAAATGGTGCGTTGTATTTCGAGGATACTCTTGCAAACCTGAACTCCACATCCCCTGCCAATTTGGATACGGGCTTTGTTCTCAGAGACGGTACAGCAAGCAACAATGGTGTTTACCAATACCAGACAGCCACGTGGGTTAAGACGTCTGATTTGCCCACAGGATTTACAGATGCACTGAGCGTTGCATCTGATCTTGCAACAGAGACTGCGGCGCGCGCCGCCGCTGATGCTGCACTGACGACCGCGATGGTGGACCTTGTTGGCGGAACGGCAATTCGCCCCGGCGAAAAAGCTGCGTCTTTTTCGACACTGACAACAGGTGCACCGGCTGGACTGCCTTCTATCACTGCGACTGCAGGGGTCACAACGGATACCGTGGTCGGGCTGGGCATGGCGGCGATTGTGGATGACGTTGCGGTCACGATTGCCAGCCGCGAGGCCTTTGCCGTGCAGCCAGGTCGGATTTACCGCGCCCATGCCTATGTGCAGCGATTGTCTGACGGTTTAGACCCCGCAGGCAGCACGGTGCGCTTGGTTCTTCAGCGGATGGATGCTGCATTCGCAGGTCTGGGCGTTACAGTGCTGGAAGGCAAGGTTCTTCGCATTGCAGACGGGCGCTGGCATTTCGACAGTACATTTGCAGTCAACCCGGGTGCTTTGGCGACAGTGGATCAGGCCCTTGCGGCCACAACGATTTACGTTCGCCCCTATGTGCATACATACACCGCCGATCACCGGACTGCCGTGGCGCAGATTGAAGTGGTTGACATCACTGAGGCAGCGCGGATCACTGGCGCGCTGAACGTGGTAGCGCTGGCAACCGCCGTCGATGATGCCGAGGCGGCAGCGGCAGTGGCTGTTGCCTCCACCGCAGATCAGCTTACTACGCTGTTGCTGAACTTCCCTTCGGTTGAGTTGCTTTTGGAGGACACGGCACGAAGCTACAGCGGCGATGGCGCGATTGAAGTCGGGGCGATCATCGAGACCCGTAAGGAACTGTTTGTCTATAAGGTGGCGGCACAGAGCGCCACCGATCACCACGTCACCACGGCAGGAGGCGTCAAGCTGTACGTGTTGCCTGTTCACGGCAATATCCACATAGGTGCATGGGGCAGCCCTACGACTTCGGAGACCTTCAACAAGGCCTTCGCAGATCTTGTTTCTGTCTATAAGCCCACGGTCACGGACTATCAAAAATCGCCCGATATCACGGTGTGTCACAGTGGTCCGGTAGAGGTGACCACAAGGCTGAACGCCTATGATGTCGCCGAGATCGGCGGCGATCCCGAGGTCATGGGTTTCCACGTCGATTTCAAAAGCATGAACCTCGTCCGCGCACCGGCATCGACCCTTGGCGTCACGGATGCGATGATGAAGATTAACGTCCGAAATGCGTGCATTCATGTGCCGGGACGTGACATGGCAAACCTAAGTTCTGGGATCATCTTTGGGCGATGCAAGGATGCGAACATTTACATCGGCAACATCGGCCAACGGCAGGGCGCAGGATACGACATCGCCTTCACCGAAGAGCTTCCCGCCTCGCAAATGGTCGAAGGCGTGCAGTATGTTATCAAAGAGGTTGGCGACACCGACTTTGAGGCTGTTGGGGCAGCGGACGATGCGCGTTGGACCGTGTTCAGGGCAACTGGTCCGGCCACCGGCACGACAGGTCAGGTATTCGCAAAGGGAGAGATGGACAATTGCCGCGTGCATGGGTTCCGCAGCTATGAGCGTATTCGCACTGACCCGCAAAGTGCGCGTCAGGGTGTCGGGTTCTTCATCAACGCTTACGATCTGCACATCAATGATGCATCGCCCGGTTGGCATCGGCGTCCGATCCTGATCGGTCCTGGTGCAGGCAAGGTTTTCATCATCGCACCCCATGTGTTCAACGGTGCTGGGATCGATGGCGACGTTCCAGTCATCCAAAACCCGATTGGCATCGAAAACTACTCGCGCAATGAAGTGCAGATCATCAATCCGTATGGCGACAATGGTATCTTTAGGTGCAACACCGGCACCATGCAGGTGTTCGGCGGCAGCTACCTTGAGCTGGAAACGTCCGCAAACATCGACGGTGCCCGGATGCAGGTCGTTTGCGACGAGGAAAACCACGGCACCAAACCCAAAACACTGGTCGGCACGTGTCCCGGTCTAAGTGTCAGTTTCTTGGCTGGAGGGGATCAAGGCCAGTTCCAATGGGCCGGTAATTACGACGCTATCAATGGCATGAAGGACGAGGCAGAAATTGAGCAAACGCTCATGACGATTGCCCGCCGCTTCGTGTCACAATCGACCGGCACAGATGACACTCCGTTCATGCAGTTCAGGAAAGCTTCTGGGCGTTTCGCCTTGGACTTCCAGTCGGCAGACAGTGAAACCTATCGCATCCTTTTTGATCCGTTGAATGGCGAAATTCGCTGGGAGTTTCCGCGCACCGTCACGACGGGTGTGCACTCGTATGGGGCTGCAAATTCGGTGGATGTCACGGGCGGCGTGATCGATGCCAGCATGGGCACGCACCTGTCCCTGACCTGTACCGGGTCCACGGCGATTGTGACGTCCATCACAGGTGGCATCAACGGCGACACACTGAAACTGGTCGCAGCGTCAGGTAAAACCATCATCCTGAAACACGATCCGACATTGGGCAATGACGAGGCGTATTTGCGCGGCAGCGATGTGATCTTGACGCCCAACACGCGCGGGCTGGCACTGATCTGTGACGGGGCCAACTGGCGGCTGGAAGGTGGCGCAATCACTGGCGTTGGTCAAACTGAGTTTTCGACCTATTCGGGGCTCAAGGCGTATGTCGATCTGGGTGTGCGGTGGGCGATTGGCACGAAGATCACAGCAGGAGATACGGTGTGGCAGTCTGACCCATCATCGACCGAAATGCCATGGCTGCCAGGTTTGTTGCACTTTGGCGTTCTTGGGCCGGGTCACGCGGGGCTGACCGGAACAGGCGATGAAACCGCTGGCATTCAGGCGCTGGTTGACTACGCGTGCGCCGTTGATGCCCAGATTGTGGGTGATGACAAGACGTTCTATTCCCATAATGGCACGGTTGCCTTTACCGGTAACATCCGGCTCAAGGATTGGCGTGTTAAAAGCACCAAGACGGTGCGCGATGGTGCCGATTTCGATGATGATCGGTTTTTTCTGTTCGACAACACGCCTTTCCTTGAAACCAGCGCCACCGCTGATTTTCTGCCGGGGTTCAGCGCGCTTGAGGTGGCGGACGCGTCCAACGTGCAGGCGGGAGACTATGCGCATATGCAAAGCACGCGGCTGATCAATACGGACCATCGGGGCGGGTGGAAAGAAGGGGAGGTTTTGCCGGTGTACCGTGTCGATGGCAACGTCGTCACGCTAGATGGGTCCTTCGCCTATTATGCACGGGCGAACAACGCCACCACCGGCACCATCACCGCGATCACCGATGGCTACAACATCACCTTGAGCGACATGCCCGCTGGCAGCGAACGTGACCACCGCATTCTGTTAAGGATCACCAGCGGAGATGCAGCCGGAGAGGAGCGGTATATCATCGCAACCGACGGGTCCACAGTCACGCACGAGAGCGGCACATACGATCGTGGTGCGTGGCCTGCGGGATTGGAGGTCGGCGACGCATACAGTTTTGAGTGGAAAACAACAGTGTCCTTTTACCGCCCCAAAAAGGCGCGTTTGGAAAACGTCCATTTGAAGCGGGATCTGGTGCTGGATGCGACGGCGGGGGATCGCTCGTTCCGGGGCATGCAGTCCATCGCATGGGACATCGAAATGGTTGGCGGGTCGATCACTGGCTTTGCTGAAACGGGTTGGCAGTGCAAATTCAGTGTTCAGCCGTTGATGCAGGATGTGGTTGTTGACGACATATCACGCGCTTTCAGTGTGTCCAACGGCACCGGATATGGCGGGTCGTTCATCACATGTCACAAGCCGGTTATGCGCAGGGTTACAGGCAGGCGGTGTCGTCGGGTCGGTGACTTTAGCGGCTCGACAGGATACACTGTTGATGGCGTTTTCGAAAACATCGTAGGCATCGGGGGCGGCAAAACCTACACGGGGGATGCCTTTTGGCCAGCCGTGGGCGGGGTGCGTCAGTCCGTTTGTGGCGGGCATGGGTCGGCCCTCAACACGCGCTATCGCAACAGTAAGGGCGTCAACACCTACGGCGGTGAAATCTCGCGCGGCACAAACAGTAAAAGTCTTGGCTTGGACATGTTTGGCATCTGCCATTACGGGGCCGCCATCAACAAAGGCGCAAGCGGCACGTTGGTTGACGGGATGCGGTATCGTGACGGGTTTTCCGAAAGCCTCAAAGCGGCCGCAGATCGCCATGTCGTCCCTGCCGATCCTGGGCGGCGGATGGTGCATGGCGTGGTGATCGAATACGGCCATGAGGCCACAAGCGCACTGCCGATTGTGGTTCAAAACTGCGATATGGGTGCGCTGGTGTCGTCACTGGTGCTTTGCGAGGTGCCCAGCGGGTCCAACGTCACAGGCTTGACCGTCCAGAACAACACCGTGACATGTTCGCCTGAAGGTACATCTGAAACGGATTTCCGCATCTTGCGCACGACGCAGGATGTCACGCTGGACGGCAGTCGGGTCGAAGGCAACAAGGCGCGCGCGCTGGAACCCTATTCGGGCGCTGTGGTGGACATTCCCTTTATTGGCACATCTGGCGTTGATCCGAAGAATTTCACGATGGATGCGGGACAAAGCAACCACATCAACGGTGTTCTGTGGTTTCAGATTGATGTAGCGAGCGTGGTCGCAGTGCGATCAGGCGCGATCGGAAACCAGTTCAGCTTGGACATCAGGAACGCGCGGTCTGGTGCCACACGCCCACAGGCATGGGGCATTATAGCCGAGCCGGATCAGGCGACGGATCGCAATCCGAACAGCACGAAGGTCAGCATTGAATTGCTGGCCACCGCGCCGACCGTTTCGACCGATGCAACTGCCGGATCAATTGGTGTGCATTTCAGCCGATCAACCGGACTGGCCACGTTCGCCAACAACCAAGGCAACGCGCAAACGCTCGGTTTGCGGATGTCAGGATAGGTGCGCGGCTGCGGGTGACGGGGCCGTGCAGTCTGGAGACGGGATGTGACATCGAGCTTGAGGTTGCGCGCGCACCCGGCGCAATCGGCCGCCTGTTGTAGAGGCGCAATATCCGCGTGACATCGGCCCGTGATGCTTACACCGCCCGCGCACAGTTGCATGCCATTACGATCCACCGCCGTCTTGGTGAAATTGAAATCCAAAGAGTAAAGGTTGCAGCATAATGCACGCTAATTCAATCGCCACACTGGCCGCTATTCTGGAACGGATGGAAAAGCGGCTTGACGAGGACCGCAAGGAACGAAAAGCGGAAAGCGATGCCATTGCTAAAATTGTATCGCGTGACCGAGCCAATGCCGAAATGACGCGGTCGGCTGTTTCTGCTGACTTGAATGTCATTCGGCTCGGGCAAACTGATGTGCTGCGGCGGTTGGACAAAATCGAACCCGTTATCAATCTTGTCACGTCTTTTCGCAGTATGGTTACAGGCGGGTTGATTTTGCTAGGTGTAATCGGCACTGTGGTGTGGTCGGCTGCTACGTTCTTCAAGGAGTTGATCTTAGGATTGTTTCAATAAATGTGCTACCATGGCGGATAGGAGGAACCTAACATGCGACAAAATGCTGACAGAGCCATCCGGCTCATTCTCAAACACGAGGGCGGATACGTTAACCATCCGCGAGACCCCGGCGGTGCGACCAACAGAGGCGTTACCATTGGGACGCTGCGCAGCTTGGGCATGGATCTGGACGGTGACGGCGACGTTGACGTGACAGACCTTAAGCTGCTGACCGAATCCGACGCGGTGAGGGTCTACAAGCGGTTCTATTGGGACAAGGTTGAGGCGGACGCTATGCCCTCTGGTCTAGACTATACGGTTGCAGACTTTGCCGTGAACAGCGGGCCGAGGCGGGCGGCGCAGCACTTGCAGCGCGCTCTTGGCGTTACCGCTGACGGGGATATCGGGCCTATCACATTGCGTGCCATTGAAGGCAAGGACGTCAGGACGCTCATCGCTACCATAAACGATAGCCGCTTGAAATTCATGCAAGGGCTGTCAATCTGGCCTACGTTCAAAAAGGGCTGGTCGCGCCGTGTCGCTGAAGTGCGGTCAACGTCTATGTCATGGGTGGACGGCTTTGCCCGGCCCGATGTGGAACCTATCAACGTGACGCCCCCAACGCCCGATTGGCTGGCAGGGCTGATTGCTGGTATCGCGGCATTTTTCAAAGGATCACGGAAATGAGCATCAACAAACTGACCGCAGGCCGGGGCGCGTTCTACGCTTTGGGGCTTGCAGGGTCTGTTCTGTCTATATCAGGGCTGGCCGAATTTGACGTGATATCGGGTGCGCTCGACTTGCGGCCATTCAACCTCTACGCGGTGGGCGGGGCGATTGCAGGCTTTGGCACATCGCTCACGGCACTGCTGGCTGTCGCGTTCCGGTGGGGCAAGTGACGACCACGCTCGCATGGGTCGGCAGGGTAGTTGTCCTGATCGGTATCGTGTGCGTGGTTCTTTTGGTCATGGTTATGCTGGGGATGGGTGAAAGATGACACGTACAATCACACTTGCTCTAGCCGGGGCTGTGGCTGTGGCGCTGGTATTGGTGTTCGGGGCCGGATGGTGGCTGGCGGCGCGGGATGCGTCTCAGCGGGCCAATATTGAGCAGATGGAGCGAGACGCGGCCACTCAGGAAAGGATAGGCGATGCACAAAATGATTCTAGGGCTTGTGGCGATGTTTGGCTTGACCGCCTGCGATGTACTGCCGACGAGTAGGCCGGTCCTGTGTGACGCGCTGTCTGCTCCGGTGGCCGAACTACGCGATGGGCTGCGGGCCAATCCTGACACTGCCGACGCTGTGGGCGAGCCTGCCACTGACGTAGTGATCATTGCAGAAGCCGGGTGTGTCTTGTGACCCCATCTGATGCTTTGTTGACCTGAAACACCAATCAAAAAGGAATGCTACATGGCTTTTGCCCCACTCACTGTCACCAGCGATTGGCACGCCACCACCGCGCAATATACAGCTACCGAGGAAACTCCGATTGGGATTTATAACCCAACGCTGGCGCCGGTCCGGTACATCTTGAGTGCTACCCGACCGGCCGCTTTGGCAGTAACAGATGGCTTTCCACTGGACCCCAAAGGCACGGTTTATCTGACAATGGTAGACGGCGAAAAACTATGGTTGGTTGCACCGGGCCAGCCTGTTGGGAACAGCATTGTCTGCACGTTGATGACATGACGTTGCGGTTTTCTTCACGGTTTCATGGCAACCGATTGAATTCCAGTCGCCTTGGGCTGACAACACTGCGTGGCGGCGGCGGCGACTTTTCCGCCGCGAGCCTGTTTGCAGCCAGTCAACAGGGCGCTTGGTACGAAGCTTTCGACATTTCCACGCTGTTCCAGCTTTCAGACGGGACCACGGCTGTTACAGCGGCAGCAGACCCGATTGGATATATTGGCGATAAGTCAGGGCGTAGCAATCACGCAATTCAGACCACAACTGCGAGACGTCTTACATACCAGACTGATCCCTTCCGAGCCACGGTTGATAAAGTTGACGACCGCCTGACCGTTACGGTGCCAACGGGCGGGTTTACAGGTACGACGGTTCTGGCAACGGACCAAGGAACTGCAAGCTACGGTGTTACTATACCTGCGGGATCGTATGACATCGGCAGCAGGGATGGCCTGTATTTCCCCGGCAATGCAATCGTCGGGCAGTTGATCCGCGACGGGGCTTTGAGCGATGGGGAAGCGGCTGCGACTGAGGCTTATTTTGTAGGGGAAGGTGCAACGGCCAGCTATGGGGCTGTGACCGACTTTACACAGTTTTGGCGGAATTGGTTGGAACTCACGAGCTTTCCTCTGATCGACACATCAGCGGGGACTAATTTCGGTTTGGCTTGGTACGACTGCTCCAGCCTCACTTCATTCCCTCTGATCGACACGTCAGAGGGGACTAATTTCAGTAATACTTGGCGTAACTGCACCAGCCTAACGAGCTTCCCCTTGATCGACACATCGGCAGGGATTAGTTTCAGTAATACTTGGCGTAACTGCACCAGCCTAACGAGCTTCCCCTTGATCGACACGTCAGCAGGGACTGATTTCAGTAATACTTGGTACGGCTGCTCCAGCCTCAATTCATTCCCAGCTAATGCCTTCGACAATGTAAGTGGGGGAAACTTTACCGGCGCGTTTTTAATCACAGCCCTAACCCAAACCAGCATCGACAACATTCTGGTGTCGCTTGTGGCATCGGGTATTGCAGCCGGAACGCGGGTATTCGACCAGTCGGGGGGTTTGGCACCCTCTTCCACTGGCGAAACTGCAATCACAACACTTCGCGCGCGTGGCTGGACTGTCACAGTAACAGGAGGATTTTGATATGAGACTGACAATCGCTTGCCCTGATGCGTTGCGTGATGATGCAAATCAGCTCGCAATGGTGCTGGGATTCGGTCCGTCTGATGCAGAAACCTACGTGGCGCTGAACTGGCAGGACGCGGGGGGCAACCTTTACGCCTGCGCAAGCTTGACCGTGTCTGACACATTCACCACAACAGCACAGACTGCACTGGAACGCCCCACTTGGGACACCGACCACATAATCAGCATGGCCCCAGCCAATCGCGCACAGGCGGCGCTGGTGTTCAGCCTTGAGCCTGTGCTGGCCATGCCTGACCAGCTAACGGCATGTGCGGGTGATGATGGTCTTGCCGTGCTTGCCGCAATGGGGCTGACGCAGGTCGAGGTTGAATTGTGAGCCGCCGCCGCAAGGGGCTGATCCGATCTGGGCGGCGCATCTTTGCCGCTATGTTTCTTGGCATCAGTGATCCCCTTTTCGGCTTGGCCCGATGCCCATCGCGGCCATGATCCTGACAGTTTCGGGGTCTGTCTGCTGGCGCGCCCATGTCTCGCTTTCTTCGCGTGATGCGTCGAACTCTCCGGCTGCCACACGGGATGCGAATTTCGAAAACCCTGCGGCCATCAGCTCGGTGTATAGGGCGGTGGGTCCACAGACGTGCACATCGGCGTAGTCATCGAATTCGCCCGTCTCGGCCCGCTCTGCCAGGTTGCGATAGATGGCAGCGTTGTCAGGCTTCGCCTTGTCCGCGACGTAGCGCAATTCGCGGGCGAGTCGGTCTTTGGTGGCGTCAGTCGTCATCGCTGTACCCCTTCAGACTTTCCAGTGCCGTCAGCATTTCCACCGCATCGCCGTTGGCACAGGCGCGCACGGCAGAATCAATCTCGGCCTGCATGATGACGATTGTGATGGTCATCCCCTGCCCGATTTCGGGATGGTCCTTCACCATGTCGCGCCAGCGGTCGCGCTTGGCGCTGACGCGGGCAATTTCGCGGGGCAGAGCATCGGCAAGGGTGTCGGTCATATCGCAATCCTTTCAGCAGGCGCCGCACGTCAGCGCGGCATGGTGGGCATAGGCGCGGGACATCACGATCAGTGCGGCCAGCGCGGCAAGGGAGATGGCAGCGGCGGTCAGCAGGTTGCGGAGCGACCGGGCATAACCGGGGTCGATGTGCAACCAGGGCAGGCGGGCAGTCATAGCACACACCTCAAGATCAGCGCGACGATGCCGGTCCATACCAGCGCGCCGAAAATGCTGCCGGGGATTATCCACCAGCCGGAGGGCATGCGGTTTTCGCGCGCCCGGCCTTGCGGGGTGGAGAAGGCGCGCGGTTTGTGATCTGGGCTGGGTTTGTTCATTCTGTGATTCCCTTCTGTGCTTTGTACCAGTCTCGCCCCGCCTTCACGTTGGCAATTTCCTCGTCATGATTTCGGGGTTTGTCGAATGGCGGTTTGTGTGGAGAGGTTGTGGCTGGCGGGTTGGCGATGGCGGCGTTGCACAGCGCAAGCAGCGTGTCGCGCTGGCGAAGTCGGGCGGCGGCACCGGCAGCATAGGCAGTGGCACAGGCGGCAGCATAGGCAGTGGCACGGGCGGCGGCATTGGCGGCGGCACGGGCGGCATCGGCGGCACGGGT